>Ga0268298_10001448_pt1 | contig 28043 bp, 29 predicted proteins | sample WWTPWeurt_MetaG_FD_194462 | JGI IMG/M metagenome (GOLD analysis project Ga0268298, IMG submission 194462) | Activated sludge microbial communities from WWTP in Nijmegen, Gelderland, Netherland - WWTP Weurt | ecosystem: Engineered > WWTP > Aerobic digester > Activated sludge | place... | reverse complement strand
CAATGAGCGAACTGACCGGAAAACTCTCGTTTCTCGATCGCTATCTTACCGTCTGGATTTTCGCGGCGATGGGGCTGGGCATCGGGCTGGGCTACTTCCTGCCCGGGGTCGAGGACTTCATCAATTCCTTCCAGCTCGGGACGACCAACATCCCGATTGCGCTGGGGCTGATCCTGATGATGTATCCGCCCTTCGCCAAGGTGCGCTACGAGGAACTGCCCGACGTCTTTGCCGACCGTAAGGTACTCGGCCTGTCGCTGGTCCAGAACTGGATACTCGGGCCGATCCTGATGTTTGCGCTGGCCATCATCCTCCTGCCCGACAAGCCCGAGTACATGGTCGGACTGATCATGATCGGCCTCGCCCGCTGCATCGCCATGGTCATTGTCTGGAACGAGATCGCGCGGGGTTCGACCGAGTACGCCGCCGGCCTGGTCGCCTTCAACTCGATCTTCCAGGTGCTGTTCTTCAGCGTCTATGCCTGGTTCTTCGTCACCGTGCTGCCGCCGCTGTTCGGGCTGAGCGGCATGGTGGTGGATATCTCGATTGGCCAGATTGCCGAGAGCGTCTTCATCTACCTCGGCATCCCCTGTGTCGCCGGCATCCTGACCCGCGTCATAATGCTGCGCTACGTCAGCAAAGACTGGTATCACATGCACTTCGTGCCGAAGATCGGTCCGATCACGCTGATCGCGCTGCTGTTTACCATCGTCGTCATGTTCAGCCTGAAGGGCCAACTGATCGTTAACATTCCGCTCGACGTCGTGCGCATTGCCATACCGCTGCTGATCTACTTCGGGCTCATGTTCCTGTTCTCCTTCTACATGAGCAGGAAGATCGGAGCCAACTACAAGAAATGCGCCACGCTGTCGTTTACCGCAGCCAGCAACAATTTCGAGCTGGCCATAGCCGTGGCGATCGCGGTCTATGGGATCAACTCCGGCGCGGCTTTCGCCGCGGTCATCGGGCCGCTGGTCGAAGTGCCGGTGATGATCGGGCTGGTGGCGGTGTCGCTGTGGTTCAGGAGACGCTTCTTTGCGGCCGGGGCTGATGCATGAATGCGCCGGCTGCAAGATCCCCGCAGGCCGGAACCGGATGCGGAGGTGGAGCTTGCTCGCAGGCGTCAATTGTCCGTTGCCGACTGCCGGTTGCAACAATCGCGACCTTGGGGGGCATCCATCAAGAAAGAGCCTCGTAGAAGTTGTGCCATGCCGTCCAGTCTGGCACGCCCAGCGGCCCTACAATGTGCGTGTGATGGCCACTTTTCGACCGCCGGTGCGCCTGCCGGTAATGCTGATCACGGTCGAACACGACGGGACTGCGGCACTTGAGGGCGTCGTGGAATGTGCGTGGTCTGATTTGGAGGTATCCGGTGAAACGACAAGTGCTGAAATCGGTCCTCGCCGCCATTGGTCTGCTTCTGGCGGCTGAGGCCGGAGCGCGCGGCCCGTGGCGGGCCAGCGCGGAAAACACCCGGGGCTGGCAGTTCATGACGCCTGAAGAACGCATCGAGCATCAAAGCCGCGTCCGTGGCTTCACCACGCTGGAGGAATGCCGGGCCTATCAGCGCGGGCACCACAAACTGATGGAAGACCGGGCGCGCGAGCGCGGCGAGGCCATCCACTCCGATGGTCGGGATATTTGCGGGCACCTGAAGCACGCCGCGGGTGCCGACCGACGCGGACAAGACTGAAATGGCGGTGTGAGCATGCACCCCTGGCGCTTGCTGTCGATTCCCCTCCTGGTCGGCCTGTTCGTCGCCCTGCCGGTCTATTGGGCCTATCCCGACGACTTGTCCTTCTGGCGGGCAGCTGGAATTGTGTTGGGTTGGGTGGGAAGCGGACTGCTGCTCGCCTCCTTGCTGCTGATGCTGCGCGAAGTGCGCCTGGCTTCGTGGCTGGGCGGCATCGAGCGAATGACTTGCTGGCACCACTGGACCGGGCTGGCCGGCTACCTGCTGTTGCTGATGCATCCACTGGCCCTGGCCGCTGCCGCCTGGACCGAGTCGCCCCCGCTGGCCTGGCAATTGTTGTCACCCGTTGCCCAGAACTGGCCCGTCTGGGTCGCCTGGGCAGCGCTGATCTTCCTCATGGGCGGGCTAATCACCACGTTCGCGTCCCGGTTGCGCTACCCGCTGTGGCGCTGGTTGCACGGCCTCTTGGGCATCGGTGTGCTGGTGGGGTTCGTGCATGTGCTCCTGCTCGGGATCGATGCCGGGACGGTGTTCGCCATTCTGGCCGCCTTGCTGATGCTCGTCTGGCGATTGATCCGCGTCGATGCCGGTGCGGCGGCCAAACCCTATGTTGTCCGCAGCGTGCGGCGAGTGGCCGAGACGATGGTTGAAATCACCCTGGCACCGCTCGTCCGCGGCATGCCAGCCGAAGCCGGACAGTTTGTCCTCGTCGCCTTTTTCCGGGGGCCGCGTTATCGGGGGTGCGGGGAATACCATCCCTTTACGATCAGTGCGATCGACAGGGATCAACAGTTCCGCATCGGCGTCAAGGCGCTCGGTGACTGCACCCGCCGGATGCAGGCGCTTGAACCGGGAGTCGAGGCAAGGGTGCAGGGGCCGTTCGGCGATTTTTTGCTGGAACGGCCAGCGAAACCGCAGTTGTGGGTCGCCGGGGGGATCGGCATCACGCCCTTTCTGGCCTGCCTGCGCAACGCCCGGGTCGAACACGCGACGCGGCTGCTCTACCTGTATCGCAGCGAGGCCGATGCAGCGTTCCGCGACGAACTGGAAACCTTGGCCGCGACCCATACCGGTTTCAGTCTGGAAGCCCGTGCGACCGGCGATGCCATCCCTGATCTGGCGGCGATTCTGCCCGGTGCCGACGAGTTGACCGGGCATGAATGCTACCTGTGCGGACCGCCGGGCTTGCTCGATGCCGTGGGACACGTTCTGCAATCGCGTGGCGTGCCGGCAGCGCAGATCCATTGCGAGCGGTTCGATTTCCGATGACGCGCAAACTGTTCATTTATTCGACCCTCGTCTTCTGGATCATGGTCGCCGGATTTGGCATGACGCAGGTTTTCTGGGCTCCGGATGATGCGGGTGTGGTTCAGGCCAGGGAGACGATCATCACCCCGGCCGAGCTGGCGGGACACGCCACCCCGGAAGATTGCTGGATGGCGATCCGCGGCGTGGTCCATGACGTCAGCGCCTACCTGCCCGAACATCCTTCCCGTCCGGATATCGTGCTGCCCTGGTGTGGCAAGGAGTCGACCGAGGCTTACGAGACGAAAATGAAAGGGCGTCCGCATACGCCTTATGCGGACGAACTGCTGGCAAAATACCGCATAGGAATGCTTGGCAAAGCTCCCTGATCATGAGTCAAGGCGAATCGCCGTTCCGTCGCTCGATTTCTCCTGCAACGCCCGGTATTGCCGGTCGAGGCTTGCGTCGGCTTCTTACCTTATTCTTGCTGTGGGCGGCTGGCTTGACCTGGACCGGCCCGGCTTTGGCTGGAAGTGCGAGCTGGATCGAACAGGGCAGTGATGGCGAAGCGCGCGTCCATCTCTACTTTTTCTGGTCGGAGACATGTCCGCATTGCCTCGAGGCCCACCCGTTTGTCGAGGCAATTCCTGTGGAACGTCCTTGGGTGAAACTGCATGCGCTGGAAGTCTCGCGCAATCGCGACAACGCCCGGCGCTTCGAGGCGATGGCAGAGGGCGTCGGTGAGCCTATTGAAGGCGTGCCGACGCTGTTCTTCTGTGGCCGGATGGAAGTTGGCTGGCAGGATGCCGCCACGACAGGAACAGCATTGCTGGCGGCTCTCGACGCCTGCCGTGCCGGCGGGAAGGTGCAGATGCAGACCGAGGCGGCGCCGATCGCATTGCCTTTCATAGGTGCGCTTGATCCGGCGACGCTGTCGCTGCCGATAATCACCGTGATCCTCGCCGGGCTCGATGCGTTCAATCCCTGCGCTTTCTTCGTCCTGCTGTTTCTGCTGAGCCTGCTGGCCCACCAGAGGGACCGCCGCCGCATGTTGCTGGTGGGCGGCATTTTCATCGCGACTTCCGGGCTGATGTACTTTGCCTTCATGGCCGCCTGGCTCAACGTCTTTCAACTGCTCGGTGCTCTGGGCGGGATCACGCTGGCGGCGGGGCTCCTGGCGGTCTTCGTCGGCGTGATCAACATCAAGGATTTCTTCGCATTCGAAAAAAGCATCACGCTGTCGATACCGGAAGCGGCCAAGCCCGGCATCTACCGACGGGCCCGGGGCGGCATCCTCCAGTCCGGGAATTCGCCCGCGATGCTCGGCGCCACGGTGTTTCTGGCCATCGTCGCCAATTTCTACGAACTGCTCTGCACCGCCGGTTTTCCGATGGATTACACGCGAATCCTGACGTTGACCGTGGCATCGCCCGGCGCCCGCTATGCCTGGCTGGCGCTCTACAATGCCATTTACATTGTGCCCTTGTTGCTGATCGTGCTGGCCTTCGTCGGCACGCTCTCGGCGCACAAGCTGAGCGAGCGCGAAGGGCGCTTGCTCAAGCTGATGTCCGGTGTAATGATGTTTCAGTTGGGTTTGGTGCTGACCTTTGTTCCGGCCTGGCTGAACGACCTGTGGGTGACGGCGGGACTGCTCGTCGGGGCTCTGGCCAGCACCGGGATCGCGTGGCATCTGACGCGGGGGGCAATTGATGAATGACTGTGCAGCACCCGCCTGTTATCAGGACACGGTTTTCAGCTGCCCGGTGGCCGAGGGGCCGGCGCTCGGCGTGATCCTCGAGGTCCAGGGGCCGGTGATCGACATCCTGTGCTCCCGCCTGCCACCCCTGCATCGCGCCATCTACGTCTGCCTTAACGGCGAACGCTATACCTTCGAGGTGCATCGCCATCTCGACGAGCAGCGGGTGCGGGCCATCGCCCTGCACCGGACCAGCGGCCTCAGGCGGCAGATGCCGGTGTTCGACAGTGGCGACGGCTTGCAGATTCCGGTGACGCCCGACTGTCTGGGTCGCCTGCTCGACATGTTCGGGCAGCCGCTCGATGGCGGTTTGCCCCTGGTTGCGGAATCCTTCCGCCCGATTGTCGCCCCACCGGTCCCCCTGTCGGAAGCGGCGGGCGCCGGCGACATCCTGCTGACGGGCATCAAGGTCATCGACCTCCTTTGCCCATTCGTGCGCGGCGGCAAGACCGGGCTGTTCGGCGGGGCCGGGGTGGGCAAGACGGTGCTCATCATGGAATTCATGAACGCCATCGTCCGGCTGCATCAGGGCGTCTCGGTCTTTGCCGGTGTCGGCGAACGCATCCGCGAGGGGCATGAACTCTGGCACGACATGCGGGACGCCGGCGTGATGCCGCGCACACTGATGGTTTTCGGCCAGATGGACGAGTCGCCCGGAGTCCGTTTCCGCATCGGTCTGGCAGCGCTGACCTACGCCGAATACCTGCGCGACACGGTGGCCAGGGAGGTCCTGTTCCTGATGGACAACGCCTTCCGCTTTGTCCAGGCGGGCAGCGAATTGTCGGGCTTGCTGGGCCGCATGCCGGCGACGGTCGGCTATCAGCCGACCCTGCTTTCCGAAGTGGCCGAGTTGCAGGAGCGCATCCTCTCGACCAGGACCGGAAACATCACGGCAGTCGAAGCCGTCTATGTCCCGGCCGACGACATGACCGATCCAGCGGTCGGGGCGATCCTGGCCCACCTTGATACCATGGTGATCCTTTCGCGCAATCAGGCGGCCAAGGGCATCTACCCCGCGGTCGACCCGCTGCTCTCGAGCAGCAGCGCCATGGACCGCAGCATCATCGGCGATCGTCACTACCGCGTCGCCCAGGCGGTCCGTGAAGCGCTCGCCCGCTACCGGGAACTCGAAGACATCATCGCCATGCTCGGGCTGGAAGCGCTCTCCGAGTCCGACCGGCGCATCGTGCATCGTGCCCGGCGGCTGGAGCGCTACCTGAGCCAGCCGTTCTTCGTGGTTGCCGAGCATACCGGCATCGCCGGCGTGTCGGTGCCGTTGGCCAGCACGCTGGGCGATTGCGAGGCCTTGCTGCGCGGCGACTACGACGCCCTGCCCGAGGAGGCCTGCTACATGCGCGGCAGAATGGCCGGTGGCGGAGGGCAGGCATGAGCCAGGGCTTCACCCTGCACCTGCAAAGCGCCGCCCGGTACGAGCTGATCGAAGCGGTGGCCAGTTTTGTCGGGCAGGATGCCAGCGGCGGGTTCGGCATTCAGCCGGGGCGAGCCGATTTCATGACCGTGCTCGACTACGGTCTGGCGCGCTTTCGCCTGGCCGAAGGCGGCTGGCAATACCTGGCTTGCCCGGGGGCGGTGCTGTCCTTTGCAGACAATCAGCTCTTCCTCAATACCCGGCGCTATCTTCGGGATGACGACTACGAGCGGGTTGCGAGCCTGCTGACCGGGCAACTGGCCGCAGAAGAACTGGCCCTGAAGGCGGTCAAGGACAATTTGCAGCGGCTGGAACAGGAGTTGTTCCGTCGCCTGCACCAACTCGACCGGTGGCCGGCATGAATGACGAAAAATGGCGCAACGAGGTGGGACGCGATGCCGCCAGGCTCCGGGTCGCCGAGCGCGAGCGCCGTTCGCTGCTCGCGCAGTCGGTTTATCTTGGTACCCTGTCGGCGATCTTCCTCGTGCCGTTGATCGGCGGCGCCTACCTGGGTCGCTGGCTGGATGGCTTGAGCGAGGGATATTCGGTGCGCTGGACCATCAACCTGATCATTCTCGGCCTGGCGTTCGGCGCGGTAAATGTCTACGTCTTCGTGCGGAAGTACTGGTAGTGGAAACGCTCAGCGTCCTTTTCAGCATCGGCCCCTTCGGCATCACCCGCACGGTCGTGACGACCTGGGGCATCATGCTGGTGCTCGGTCTGGGAAGCTGGCTGGGAACGCGGCGCCTTTCCGTGGACCAGCCGGGTTTGCTGCAGAGCGCCGTGGAAGGGGCCGTGCAGGCCGTTGAAGCGGCCATCGCGGTGGTCCTGCCCGAGCGTGCCGGACTGCTGCTTCCCTTCGTCGGCACCTTGTGGCTGTTCATCGCCGTGGCCAATCTGACCGGCCTCATCCCCGGCCTGCATGGTCCGACCGGCGATCTGTCCACCACCACCGCCCTGGCGATCCTGGTCTTCTTTTCAGTGCATTGGTACGGCATCCGCAGCGCCGGGCCTGGCCAGTACCTGCGCCACTACGTCGCCCCCAGCCCGATCCTGCTGCCCTTCCATCTGCTTGGCGAACTGTCGCGCACCCTGGCCCTTGCCGTGCGCCTGTTCGGCAACATCATGAGCCTGGAAATGGCCGCCCTGCTGGTCCTGTTGGTGGCCGGACTGCTCGTCCCGGTGCCGCTGCTGATGCTCCACGTCGTGGAAGCGCTGGTTCAGGCCTACATCTTCGGCATGCTCGCGCTGATTTACATCGCTGGCGGCATGCAGTCCCACGCTGCACAAGAATCCCCTGCTGAGCAAGAGAAAGGAAGCACAACATGAGCGACATGAACTGGTTTGTCCTGATTTCAACGGTGGCAGCGGCGCTGGCCATTGCACTGGGTGTGATGTTCCCGGCACTCGCCATGGGCAAGGCCATCGTCCAGGCCCTGGAATCGCTGGCCCGCCAGCCTGAGGCGGAAAAAGCCATTACCCGCACGCTGTTCATCGGCCTGGCGATGATCGAATCCCTGGCCATCTATGTTCTGGTGATCGTCCTGATCATCCTCTTCCGCAATCCGCTCCTCGAATACCTGCTCAAGTAGGGCCTGTCATGCAGATCGACTGGACCACCTTCGCCCTCGAGATCATCAATTTCCTGGTGCTGGTCTGGATACTGAAGCGCTTTCTCTACCGGCCGGTGCTGGATACCCTGGCGCGGCGCCGGGCCGGCGTCGAGCGCGTACTGGCGGAAGCGCGGGAGACCGAGGCCAGTGCGAGGGCGCTGCAAGACCAGTACGCAAGCCGGCTGGCTGACTGGGAAGAGGAAAAGGGCCGCGCGCGGGGACAATTGGACGCCGAGCTGACGGTGGAGCGATCGCGCCAGATGCAGGCTCTTGGCGAGACTCTGGCCGAAGAGCGGCAGCGCAATGCTGCGGTCGACGCCCATAAACAGCAGGAAATCGAGCGCGCCCACGAAATCAGCGCCATGGCCCAGGCCCAGCGGTTTACCGCAACCCTGCTGACGCGACTGGCCAGTCCGGCGATCGAAGCGCGCCTGGTAGACTTGCTGCTCGAGGATTGGGCGGGTCTGCCGGAATCACAATTCGCGGTCTTGCGTAGCGCAGGCGAAGCGGAGGGCGCCGGGGTTGTCGTGACCAGTGCCTTCGCCCTGGCTCCGGAACAGCAACGGCGCATTTCGGAAGCAGTGGCCGCCCGGCTGCAGCCGCCGCTTGCCGTGAGCTTCCGCGAAGACCCGCAACTGCTCTCGGGCCTGCGGCTCTCCCTCGGCCCCTGGCACCTGAACCTGAACTTCGCCGATGAGCTGGCCGGGTTTGCCGCGGCAGCGAATCATGTCGACCGATAGCCAATCGTTCTCGCCGCTATCGCGTCAGGCTGACTGGCTGGACAGCTTCGAATTCCGCCTGCGCCTGGCCGAGCAGGGCCGGGTGATTTCGGTCGGCGACGGCATCGCCTGGATCGAGGGCCTGCCCTCAGCGGCGATGGACGAAGTGTTGCGCTTCGAGGATGGCAGCCGCGGGTTGGTCTTTCACCTGGGTCGTGAGCGCATCGGTGCGATCCTGCTCAGTCAGGGCAGTGGGCAACAGGGGCTGACGGCGGGCACGGCAGCGTTCCTGAGCAGCCGGCATCTGGATATCGGTGTCGGCGACGGCTACCTCGGTCGCGTTATCGATCCGACGGGCCATCCCCTCGATGCCGGGCCACCGATTCAGACCACTGCCCGCCGGCCGTTGGAGCCTGCCTCACCGCCGATCATTGCGCGCGACTTCGTCGATCGTCCGCTGGTTGCCGGCAGCAAGATGGTCGATACGATGATTCCGATCGGCAAGGGACAGCGCCAGTTGATCATCGGTGATGCCGGCACGGGGAAAAGCGCGCTGGCCCTCGATGCGATCATCGCCCAGAAGGGCCGCGACGTCCTTTGCGTCTATGTCCTGATCAGCCAGAAGCGCTCGGCCGTCGTCGCCACCATCGACACGCTGCGCCGCACGGGCGCCCTGGCGTTCACCTGTGTCGTTGTCGCCGAGGCGACAGCCATGCCGGGTCTGAAATATCTCGCGCCTTTTGCCGGTTGTGCCCTGGCGGAAGGCTGGATGTGGGCGGGAAGAGATGTGCTGGTGGTCTACGACGATCTGACCACCCACGCCCGGGCCTACCGCGAACTTTCCCTGCTGCTGCGCCGGCCACCGGGGCGGGAAGCCTATCCAGGCGATATCTTCTTCCTCCACTCCCGCCTGCTCGAGCGTTCCACCTGTCTGGCGGCGGCGAGCGGTGGCGGCAGCATGACGGCGCTACCACTGGTCGAAACCGAACAGGGCGAGATCGCCGCCTATATCCCGACCAACCTGATCTCGATCACAGACGGCCAGGTCTATCTCGACCCGCGCCTCTTCGCCGCCGGCTTTCTGCCCGCCATCGACGTCACCCGCTCGGTTTCGCGCATCGGCGGCAAGGCTCAGCATCCGGCAATCAAGGGCGAGGCCGGCCGGATGAAGCTGGACTACCTGCAGTTTCAGGAGCTGGAGATCTTTACCCGCTTTGGCTCACGTCTGGAAGCCAGCGTCGAAGCAAAAATTCGGCGCGGCCGCCTGCTGCGCGACCTGCTCAAGCAGGATCGCCTCGCGCCGCTGGCTCCGGAGCAGCACATGGCCTGGCTGGTGGCCTACAACGAAGGCCTGTTCGACGGCCTCGACAGCGTGCAACTTGCCGAGAGCGTGGCGACCCTGTTCAAGGCGCTGGCCAGGCGGCCGCTGACTCTCGACGACCCGCGGGAAAGCTGGCTGGCGGCTGTCCGGCTCGCCCTCGAAGGCACAGGCGATGAGCCGGCGGCGTGAGCTTTCCCGGCGCCTGGCGTCGCTGACCGATATTGCCGGCATCATGTCGGCAATGAAGGGCCTGGCTCTGATGGAAACCCGCGTCCTCCAGGATTTTCTCGCCACCCAGCGGCGCATGGTCAGCAGCATCGAAGCCGCTGCCGCCCAGTTTCTTGCCTGGAACGGTGAACTCGCCATGACCCCGCCGGAGAGCGAACTCTGTATTCTCGTTGGCTCCGAGCAGGGTTTTTGCGGTGATTTCAACGAAGCCATACTGAAACGCCGGGAGAACCTCGGTGTCGCGAACCAGGCGACGGGAAACTGGCTTGTTATCGGGCATCGGCTGGCCAGTCGTATTGATTCCGCTCAGCCGCCAGCGCAATTGCCCGGAGCCAGCGTGGCGGACGAAGTGCCCACGGTATTGCTGCGGTTGACCCGCGAATTGAGCCATTTCCTGACTGCCAACGAGCCGCGCGGCACGGGCGTTTCCGTCCTTTACCACTGTGACGCGACCGGCGACATCCGCTTGCGCCGCCTGCTGCCCATGCGCGATCTGCCGCCCCCGGCCCGGCGGTCCTACCCCCCGGATTTCAACTTGCCAGCCGAGGAATTCCTCGCCGGGCTGACCCGGCATTACCTCTATGCCGTCCTCAACGAAGTGCTCTACAGCTCCCTGATGGCCGAAAACCGGCAGCGTCATTCCCACATGGACAGCGCCCTGAGCAAGCTGGACGAAGACCGTGCGCGCCTGCGCCTGGCCTACAATGCCCAGCGTCAGGAAGACATCACCGAGGAAATCGAGGTCATTCTGTTATCGGCCGGCATGTTGGAGCAGGAGCAGGACATGCCGAAACGAAAGACAGGCTGAACTTTCCGCATTCTTCCTGCTGGATCTGCGTCTTCATGGCCGCAGGACCACACATTCTCACCGAACTCACCAATGACCACTTCACCCATTGCAAAAGACGATGCACCCGGCGCCATCACCTGGCTGATCGGCCTGGCCGTCGCCAGCGCGCTCTGGTTTGCCGTCTACGGCCACCTGACCGAGTTTGCCGATGCGGTGATCGCCGCCCTCGGCCTCGCCCATGGCACGGCGATCGGCGAGGCGGTGCATTTCTTCTTCTACGACACGCCCAAGGTATTGCTGCTGTTGACCGGAATTGTCTTTCTGATGGGCATCATCCAGACCTTCTTCTCGCCGGAACGCACCCGGGCCATGCTCTCCGGCAAGCGGGTCGGCGTCGGCAATGTGCTGGCGGCCAGTCTTGGCGTCGTCACCCCGTTCTGTTCCTGCTCGGCGGTGCCGCTGTTCATCGGCTTCCTCTCGGCGGGCGTGCCGCTCGGCGTGACCTTCTCCTTCCTTATCTCGGCGCCGATGGTGAATGAGGTGGCGCTGGTGCTGCTCTTCGGCATGTTCGGCTGGAAGGTGGCGGCGCTTTACCTCGGACTGGGACTGGCCGTCGCCATCATCGCCGGTCTGGTGATCGGCAGGCTGAAGATGGAGCGCCACCTCGAAGACTGGGTGCAGGTCATCCTGGCCGGCGCGGCGCCGGAGTTCCAGGGCGAGCGCCTGACCTGGGTCGATCGCTTCCAGGCCGGCTGGCGTCACGTCAGGGAGATCGTTGGCAAGGTCTGGCCTTACATCTTTGCCGGGATCGCCATCGGTGCCGCCATCCACGGCTATGTGCCGGAAGATTTCATGGCGTCGATCATGGGCAAGGATGCGCCGTGGTGGTCGCTGCCGCTGGCCGTGCTGCTCGGGGTACCGATGTACACCAACGCGGCCGGCATCATCCCGGTTGTCGAGGCGTTGATCGGCAAGGGCGCCGCCCTCGGCACCGTGCTCGCCTTCATGATGAGCGTGATTGCGCTGTCGCTGCCGGAGATGATCATCCTGCGCAAGGTGCTGAAGATTCCGCTGATCGCCGCCTTCGCCGGCGTCGTAGCCTGCGGCATACTGCTCGTCGGCTATGTCTTCAATCTGGTGCTGTAACGCCGACACAATTTTCTCAACATGAGGAGGGATTCATGAAAGACATCAAGGTGCTCGGCACTGGTTGCGCCAACTGCCGCAATACCATCAAGCTGATCGAGGAAGTCGCGGCCGAAAAAGGGGTAAGCATTGCGCTATCCAAGGTGGAAGACCTGCCGCAAATCATGAAGTACGGCGTGATGTCGACACCCGGCGTGGTCGTCGATGGCAAGGTGGTGCACGCCGGCGGCGTTCCCGATCGTGCCAAGGTGGCCGGCTGGCTGTAGGCAAGGCCTAGCCGGCAAAACTCTCCGGCATCTGCAGGGCGACGACCTCGCCGCGCGCGGTGGCGACGCCCTCGGCATAAACGGTCGCTTCGACGACGACCTTGCGCCCCTTGATCTCCTTCACCCGTCCGCGAATTTCCAGCACCGGGCCGAGCGGCGTTGGTTTCAGATAGCTGACCTGCAGCGCGCCGGTAACGAAGCGGAAGGCCGGCAGGCTGTCCAGCGACCTGTTCTCGGTGCGGTACATCGCCGCTGCCGCCGTGCCGGTGCAATGGCAGTCGATCAGCGACGCGAGCAGGCCACCATAGACGAAGCCGGGAATCGCCGTGTGCTCCGCCCTGGGCTGGAAACGGGTGACGCTCTCATCGCCCTCCCAACGGGTCTTGATCTGGTGGCCATGCTCGTTCAGCCGGCCACAGCCGTGGCAATGGGCGACGTTCTCCGGGTAGAAGTCCTGAAAGGCTTGCATTTTGTCTCCCTGCTGTTCGTCTGCTGAGTGTGCTCCGTGGGTGCGGAAATCAGCGTTGTTTTGGAAACTTCTGGAATGGCTGCGTTCGACCCAAACGAGACGTTCGATCCTGCGTTGTCTCAATGGCCGGTAGCCGGGGCTGAACGGCCGGCCCGGCAAATCCCTCATTTATCAGAGAAATCCGCTTATGCCCCAACCTGTTATAGCGCACGTGCAACAGGGAGAGGTTCCCGGATTACGATCCATCTGGCCACCCGGTATGTGGCGACACTTTCGATAGCTAAATCTCCAAGTAAGAGTACTCCAGACACTGAACGGAGTGTTGGTCGAGCACGAAGCGGACATTCCGTTGCCTTGGGTTCTTCCGCTTCGTGCCTGCGTTTCGCTCAGTCTCGCGCCCCCTTCTGCTGCGATCCCTGTTCCAGGCGCTTGATGTCGGCGGGTGAAAGTTGCGGACGATTGACCTTGATGTTCAGCTTCCCGATCTTGCCGGTGAAGGCAAACGGCACCTGGTAGTCGCGGTCGTTCACCCCGGTGCCGGTGTCGGACCCGATATCGAAGGTTTCATCCCACTGGAGAATGAACGGAATCGTACGCTCCATCTTCAGGGTTGCCACGGTCTTGCCATCCACTGTGAGTGCCCCGGTACCACCTTGGGCGATGCCGCTCACGTTGTTGAAGGCCAGGGTACCAGCGCCGAGACCGTCGTACTTGAAATCGAACACCAGCGTATGCTTGCCTGGAGCGAGCGCCTCCGGTCCTTCCCAGCGAGGCCATTGCAAGCCGACAAGATTCCACGTAAAGACCGGCTTGCCTTTAAGCAGGTAAAAACCCCAGCCGCCAAAGCGACCGCCTTGAGTCATCAACATGCCCTCAGCGCCGCTGGCGGGCACCTCAATCGCGGCAGTCATGGTGTATGACGTGTTCAGGAGGTTCGGGGCGTCGCCCAGCGGAATGCCCGTGACAGGAACGGAGTAGTTGAACTCTGTCATGCCCGCAGTGATGCTTGGCCGCGGTGCAACGAAGCGCGACACCGCCGAAGCATCAAGCGGCAGAACCTGATATTTCTTGGCTTCCACCATGAACAGGTTTTGTAGCTCTTTCAGCTTTTTCGGGTTGGCTGCGGCCATATCCTGGTTCTGGGTCCAGTCCCTGCTCAGATCGAACAGCTCCCATTTGAAACCGCTGGCCGGATCCGGCATTGCCGAACCGCCAAGAACCCAAGGCGGACGCACCGGTATGGTGGTTGCCACCCAGCCCTCGTGATAGATCGCATGGACGCCCATCATTTCAAAATATTGCGTCTTGTGGGTGGACGGCTTTTTGGCACCCGCTGCGTCGAATGTGTAGGCTAGGCTCACGCCTTCAATCGGCTTTTGCTTTATGCCATTGACCACCTCGGGCGCCTTGATGCCGGTCGCTTCAAGAATCGTTGGAACGATGTCGATCACATGGTGGAACTGCGGGCGGATGCCACCGGTTTCCTTGATATGGCCAGGCCAGGAAATTGCCATGCCTTGACGGGTGCCGCCGAAGTACGCGGCGACCTGCTTGGTCCACTTGAACGGTGTCGTGAGCGCCCAGGACCACGGCACGGCAAAGTGCGGGAAGGTCTGTGCGCTGCCCCAGCTATCGTAGAAATTCTTCAGTTGTGCTTCGACGGGAATGTCAACACCATTGAATGAAGCAATTTCGTTCGGGGTGCCCAAGAGCGTGCCTTCGGAACTCGCACCGTTGTCGCCGCTGATGTAGATGATCAGCGTGTTGTCGAGTTTGCCAAGGTCTTCGACGGCCTGGATGACGCGGCCGATCTCGTAATCGGTGTAGGCGAGATAGGCAGCATAGACCTCCATCTGCCGGGCATACAGCTTCTTCTGGTCGGGCGTCAGCGAGTCCCATCTTGGCAGCTTTGCGCCACCGAATTCGGCCTGCCCATCAGGCCAGGGGGTGAGTTGGGCTTCGGCGGGAATCACGCCGAGTCGCTTCTGGTTGGCGAAGATTTCTTCGCGCAACTTCTCCCAACCCGTGTCGAACTTGCCCTTGAATTTCGCGATCCACTCGGGCGTCGGGTGATGCGGTGCATGAGTGCCACCGGGGACGTAGTAGACGAGGAACGGCTTGCTCGGCGCGATCGAGTTGAGCTGATTCATCCAGCCGATGGCGTCGTCAGCCATCGCCGTGGTCAGGTTCCACTTGGGATTATTGAGGTACGGATAGATCGCCGTCGTGTTGCGGAACAGGTTTGGCTGCCACTGGCTGGTGTCACCACCGACGAAGCCATAGAAGTACTCGAAGCCCATGCCGGTCGGCCACTGATCGAACGGCCCGGCCTGGCTGGCAACGAACGACGGTGTATTGTGGTTCTTGCCGAACCACGACGTCGCGTAGCCGTTTTCCTTGAGGATTTCGCCTATCGTGGCCACGTCTTTCGGAATGATGCTGTTGTAGCCGGGGAAGCTCACTCATACGGAGCCATTTTCCGCATTGGGAAAGACCGCTCGTGGCCGGACTGAGACAAGCGGAATTTCAGTGCTTGTCAAATACACGCCATAATTCCCCTGCGTTATGCCATCCTCACCGTTATCCTCGATTCCCAACCGCGTCGAAACGCTCCGCGTGCTTCGGCTGATGGGCGATTACGACCCGATCCTGATGCTGGTCGGCAGCGACGACGGTTATGGCACGCGGTGGACGCTCGGCGGGCAGCAGGTGCAGCCGGCGATTGCGCGCTATCTGATGGACGCGGGCTACGTTGCCGAGAACGGCAAGACGGAGTTTGGGGCGAGAACGCTGGCCTTGACGGCCGATGGAGGGGATTTCCGGCGGCGCGGCATGGCTTGGTGGGCCAGCTTGAGCGTTTTCGAGAAACTGAAGGTCACGGTCTTCGGTTGAGTCGCCACGCCGGCTGGCTGGTTCGAGTTCAAGCGCAGTAGTGACGCCGTGTCCTTGCCGGCCAGCCTGGCACCATCGGGGTGTTTGGCCGCTGGCCGATGGTTGCGGTCAACCGCCATGAAGTGCCCGATTTGCGTGCAACGTCGCGGGAGGCTAGTGGATTGCCCGGTCCGATGACGGCCGGCGGCAATGTGTCACGATCAAACGGAAGTGTGAATGCCTCGGTTGCGCGCGCGGGGCAGGCGTAAAGGGTTGGGGACGCGGTGCCGGACGTGGCACACTGGCAGCGTGTCCCGCCCCGGCCCGCAGTGCCTCGGCGGAGCGTGCCACGCAGAACGACATCGACATCACCGATCGCAGGCAATCATGACAGTCCGCAACCTCGAATTCCTCTTTCGCCCCGCTTCGGTGGCGGTGGTCGCCGAACCTGAAGAGCCGAGCCGTTACGCCGAGGTCGTACTGGCCAATCTCGCGGCCGGCGGATTCAAAGGTCCGGTCGTTTCGGTCAGCGCAAGAAAGCGCTCGCTATTCTTCATGGGCAACGATGTGCGCGTCGGCGAACTCGACTTGGTGCCTGATCTGGCGATCATCTGCGCTTCACTGGACCGGGTGCCGTCGATCATCGAGCAGCTTGGCGTTCGCGGGACACGCGCGGTGATTGTCGGGCCGTGGATGTGGCACAAGATGCGCAGTGGCGCGATAGCGAAGGCGGGCAAGGCGATCCTCAAGGCGGCCCGGCCGCATCTGATGCGCATTTTGGGGCCGGGAAGCGGCGGTCTCGTCGTGCCCGCCAGAGGTCTTAACGCCAGCGCTGCCCCGGTCCCGGTCGCGGCGGGCAAGATTGCCCTGGTCGCGCAGTCAACGGCCGTGACGGCGGCGGTCCTCGATCGTGCCGCGAGCAAGGGAATCGGTTTTTCGACGGTGCTGCACCTGGGTGCCGGCCTTGATGTCGATCTTGCCGATGTCCTCGACTGGCTGGCTGCCGACCCCGATACCAAATCGATCGTGGTTCAGTTCGACGCGATTGCCGCCGGGCGCAAGTTCATGTCGGCGGCGCGTGCCGCTGCGCGCAACAAGCCCGTGGTTACCATCCATGGCGATCCGGCGCACGGCAGGCGTCAGGGGGATGTGCCATTCTCCAGTGCCGACGTTTACGAAGCTGCCCTGAGTCGTGCCGGCTGGGTGCATATCGACACGCTCGGGGATCTGTTCGAAGCCATCGAGGGGATGGCGCGGGTACGTCCGTTGCGCGGCGAGAGTCTGACCATCCTGGCCAACGGTCATGGCCTGGGACGGATTGCCTGCGACACCCTGTTGCGTTCTGGCGGGCGGCTGGCGACGCTGTCGGCAGAAACCGCCAAGCGCCTTGAGGGACTGTTGCAGACCCGTTCAGCGCTCTCCAATCCACTGGCGCTGCCGGCGGACGTCACGGCGACAAGCTGGGGAACGGCGTTGACGACGCTGCTCGCCGACCGCAATACGGAGAACGTCCTGACCGTCTGTTCGCCGTCCCCGTTTGCCCCGAGCGCCGAGGTTGCTGCCGGGATCTGCAAGGCGTCCCGGGAAACCGAGCACAACGTCTTCACCTGCTGGGTCGGCGGTGTGGCGATGCTTGAGGCGCAAAGGATAGCGGCGGCGCAAGGCGTGTTGAGCCATGAGTCGCCGGAGAAGGCGATCGCGGTCTTTCTCGGTGCCGTCAATTACCGGCGCAATCGCGAGTTGCTGACGCAGATGCCGCCGTCGCTTGCCGAAGGCTTCTCGCCCGATGCCGAAGCGGCCCGCAGCGCGCTCCGCGAAGCGACTGTTGCTGGTGCGCGGACGCTGTCGGCACGCCAGGCAAGGCGCCTGTTGCAGGCCTACGGCCTGGCCGTTGGCGAGTATCCGTGGGTGGGCAGCATCGACAAGGCGATCGCCAGCGCCGATGGAATCGGCTATCCGGTCGATCTCTTTCTCGTGCTGGCCAATGGAACGGAGCTTTCAGAACGCGTGCCGGGACTCCGTTCGCCGGCAGAGATTGGCATCGCCGCGCGCGGTCTGCGCAGCCGTGCCCGGACAAGCCACCCTGGCGAGCGGGTCAGCGGTTACCGGCTGCGCCCGAGCGCGGCCCGCAGTGGCGCTCCCGCACTGCGTCTGGGGGTTGCCGACGATCCCGTATTCGGGCCGGTGATCTTCCTTGGTCCGGCATCGGTCACAAGCGTCCGCGAAGGCCGCCTAGTCGTCGCGCTGCCGCCGCTCAATCCGCTGCTGGCCGGTGATCTGGTGGCACGCAGCGGCTTCGCCGAGGGTCTCCCGGAAAACGATCGGCCGACGCTGCAGGCGGCAGCGAGCAATGCGCTGGTGCGTTTTTCGCAACTGCTCACGGATATCGATGAAGTGGCAGGCGTGGAACTTGGTCCGGTGCACGTCGAGGCGTCGGGCGTGGTCGTGCTGGGCGCACGCATCAGCATCGAGCAGCGGGAACGAAAAAAGGGCTTCCGCCGCTTCGCGATTCGTCCCTACCCGAAGGAACTGGAGCGGCAAGTGGATTGGGAGGGGCGCACGCTTCTGATCCGCCCGATTCGGCCCGAGGACGAGATCCTGCTCGGCGAACTGCTCAATTCTCTTACTCCCGAGGATTCCCGCATGCGTTTCTTCGATTCGACCAGGAGCCTGCCACGGACCCGCCTCGCCCGCTTTTCCCAGATCGACTACGATCGCGAAATGGCGCTGGTGGCCATCGAGCGCGGGAACGATGGGGTCGAGCAGGCGCTGGGCGAGGTTCGGGCCGTTGCCGATCCCGACAGCGCTTTCGCCGACTTTGCGATTGTTGTCGCCTCTGGAATCAAGGGCCGGGGACTCGGGCAGGTGTTGCTGCAGAGCCTGGTCAGCTACTGCCGTAACTGCGGCATCGGCGAGCTGCGCGGCGAAACGCTGGACGGCAACCTGCGCATGCAGCATCTTGCGCGGCGCCTCGGCTTCACGGTAACAACCGGAGCCGACCGCGGCACGATGGACCTTCGCCTTGCGTTGAATCCGCCCGCGAAGCGGTGACGAGTCCCTTGGATCACTGACGATGCCGACAGAAAAGTCGCCGCGTTCTCCAGGCTGAGGGTGCCGGTCGCCTGCCGACCCGCTTATTCGAGTTCGAGCACGCGCAACAGCGAGGCCGTGTCGTCGCGGCCCCAGCCCTGAGCCATCAGTGCGTTGAGCTGCTGGGCGACGGTTGCGGTCAACGGCATTGAAACCCCCACTTTGCGGGCTGCTTCGAGCACCAGCCCGAAATCCTTGTGATGCAGGCGGGCTTCGATACCGGCGGCGAAGTCGCGGCTGACCATGCGCGCGCCCATTACGTCGAGCACCCGACTGGCGGCCGAACCGCCGGCGAGCGCCTGTTTCACCTTTCCACAATCGACGCCGGAAGCCGCTGCGAGGCGCATGGCCTCCGCGGCGGCCTCGATTGCGGCGACCATGATCATCTGGTTGCAGGCCTTGGCCACCTGCCCGGCGCCGCCGGGGCCGACATGGACGATGCGCTGGCCGAGGCATTCGAGCAGCGGGCGAACGCGTTCGAGCACTGCGCCATCGCCGCCGGCCATGATTGCCAGCGTGGCGTCGATGGCGCCCTGGGCGCCGCCGGAAACCGGTGCGTCGACCATGTCGATGCCTTTTTCACTGAGCCTGGCAGAGATATGGCGCGCAACATCGGGGGCGATGGTCGAGCAATCGACCAGCACGGAGCCCGGCACCATCCCTTCGCCAAGGCCATCCTTGCCGAGGGCGACGGCCTCGACATCGGCGCTCGAGTTGATGACGGTGAACACCACCTCGCAACAGCGCCCGAGTTCGGCCGCTGTGACAGCGACGGAGGCCGGCAACCCGGCAACGCTTTCCGGTCGCCGCGCCCAGACGAACAGTTCATGCCCGGCGCGCTGCAGGTGCAGCGCCATCGGGCGCCCCATGGTCCCCAGCCCGATGAAGCCGACCTTCATTCCTGGCCGGAAAGCTTTTCGAGCAGTTTGAGCACGGCGATCGAGTCTTCCTCGCCCATACCGGAGCCGACCATGGCGTTGAACATCTGCGCGGTGGCCGCCGAGCCGGGCAGGCAGAGGCCGAGTTCGTGTGCGGTCTGCATGACGATGTTGAGGTCCTTCTCGTGCATCCAGCTCTTGAAACCCGGCTTGAAGTTGCGGTCGAGCATGCGCTGGCCGTGGTTCTCGAGGATCTTCGAGTAGGCGAAGCCGCCGAGCAGCGCCTCGCGCACCTTGCTGCGGTCGACCCCGTTTTTTGCCGCAAAAGCAAAGGCCTCGGCGACCGCCAGCACGCCCATGCCGGTGACGATCTGGTTGGCCGCCTTGGCCACCTGGCCGGCGCCGGAAGCGCCGACATGCACGATGTTCTTGCCCATGCATTCGAAGGCGGGCAGGGCTTTGGCAAAACCTGTATCAGAACCGCCGGCCATGATCGACAGCGTGCCGGCGATGGCGCCGACCTCGCCGCCCGACACCGGGGCATCGATGAAATCGACTCCGGCGGCAGCGAGATCGATGCCGATCTGGCGCGCGGCGGCGGGGGCAATGGTGCTCATGTCGACGGCGACGAGGCCGGGTGCCGCGCCTTGCGCGACGCCGCGCATCACTTCGGCGACATCCGGCGCATCGGCGACCATCGAGATCACCAGTTCGTTGCCGCGGGATGCTTCGGCCGGGCTGGCGGCGCCCTGTGCGCCGGCTTCGAGCAGCGTCCGCATCGATTCGGCGCGGCGCGCCCAGACGGTGATGGCATGGCCGCCCTTGACGAGATTGAGCGCCATCGGGCGCCCCATGATGCCGAGGCCGATAAAGGCAATTTTCATGCTGGTCTCCATGAGGTTGAAGCGCCGATTCTAGCCGAAGCGGCCGCTGCCGAGAGTTCTTGCCGGCCGGAACAAGGTTCGTGATTGTGCCGGGAGAGCGGCCGATCACCCGGCCTGGGCTGTCATTCGAGTCGCGAGTGTCTGCCTGATCGTTCTCCGTGCGGGTTGATCCGTCAAGCCAGCGTTGGTCTGATGTCTTCTTGGAGGATGCGCTGGTCGCATCAAAAGCGTAAGATCCGCGGTTGAGCTTGCACGGTGAGTCCGAGAGTTTCACCGAGGGTCCAGGGGGGGTCATGCCAGCATCAGCAGTCAATTCGAGTGGTTTTTCGGCACGGCGCTTTCGTTGCAGGTATGTTGTCGCGCTTTCGTTGATCGCGTTGCTGACACTGCTCTCCCAGTGGGTGATTCAGTCCTCCATTGCCGACCAGGAGCATGATTCAAGGATCGTCAACCTGGCTGGCCGTCAGCGAATGCTGAGCCAGAAGATTGCCAAGATCAGCTTCTACCTGGCAGGGGAGGAGAATCCTTCGTGGCGGAAGGAGTATCTCGCCAAACTGGAAGAGGCGCTGGCGCTATGGGAGCGCTCTCACGCCGGTTTGCAGCACGGTGATGCGGATCTCGGTCTTCCAGGGCAGAACAGTACAGAGGTGGTGACGCTCTTCCGGTCCATCGAGTCCGCGCATCTTGCCATGGTCGCTGCCGCGAGACACATACTTTCGGCGCCCGATGACATGGCCGGTCTCCAGCAGGCGGCGCAGCGGATCAGGGATGCCGAGCCGAGCTTTCTCGCCGGGATGGATGAAATTGTGTTTCGCTTCGATGCTGAAGCGAAGTCGCGGGTCAAGTTCGTCAGGCACCTGGAAACGGGACTGACCGTCTTGATCCTGCTGGTGCTGGCGCTTGAAGCGCAATTCATCTTTGCGCCTGCCGTCCGTCGCCTGCGGCTGGACATGCGCACCTTGGAAGTCCACGATGCGGAAATGGAAACCCTGTTTTCAGCAAGCCCGACAGCCATGTTCCTCGTCGATGAAGCGGCCCTGACGATCATTCGTTGCAACAGGAAGGCCGAGCAACTTCTCGGCTGTGGTCCCGAATATCTCCAGCAACGGCCGTTCAGTGACTTGCTCGATTGCCGGCACGAGGTCAACAGACTTTTCCTGGACAAGATCCGTACCGGTGATGTCCTCGAGGACTATGAAGTAATCCTGATTGACTCCAAGAACGCCATCGTGGAAGCGCTGGCGTCGTCGAACCTGGTGAGTCTTGGCGCCCTTCGGGCGCTTGTGCTCGGTGTCACCAACATTGGCGAGCTGAAGAGAGCGCAGCAGACCCTTGAGTACTATGCGACCTTTGACGAAATGACCGGGCTGGTCAATCGGCGAAGCGGTTTGATGATGCTCGACAAGGCGGTGGAGCGCGCCAAGCGCGACGCCACGCCACTTGCCGTTTGTTACGCTGATCTTGACGGGCTCAAGAAAGCCAACGACAACTATGGCCACAAAGAGGGCGACTGGATGATCAGAACGGCGTCAACGGTGCTGACGGACTCGGTGCGCAAAGGCGACCTGGCGATCAGACTCGGGGGCGATGAATTCATGCTGGTGTTGCACGGATGCCCTGAGCCGGACGCGCGCATGCTGGTCGGGCGGATCGAGAAGCGGCTCGAGGAAATATCCGCTACCGCAGGCAAACCATTTGTCGTGGCGATGAGTTCCGGACTGGCCCTCTATGACCCGAGCCAGCACGCCGATGTTGCGGCGCTGATAGCAGAAGCTGACGGAAAGATGTACGAAGCAAAACGGGCAAGGAAGTCGGCGAGCTAGCAGTTCGCCATGCGTCTTGTGCCGCACAAACCTGCCTCAGGAACGCGCCTGGCGACCGGGCGAGTCAGTCGGCAGGGCGGCGCGCTGCATCGGCCCAGCAGTTGGGCGTTTCATAGAGACGGATGCGCTCCAGCTGCAGGTGGTTGCCGTAGGTGTCGCGGTAGACGGCGTTCAGGCGGTCAAAAGCGATACGGGCCAGATTCTCTGCCGTCGGCACGCGGTCGAGGAGAACCGTCTTGTGGCCGGAAAGGGAGTTGAGGAAATCAACAACGGCGGTATCGCCGGAAAAGGCAAGGAAGGCATGGTCCCAACCGTCGACCAGATGTTCCCGCGCCAGATGCTTGACCTGGGAGAAATCCATGACCATGCCGTTGGCCGCATCGCCGGCCTTGTCGATGATATTTCCCGACAAGGTGATCTCGATGACGTAGCGGTGGCCATGCAGGTGACGGCACTGGCTGCGGTGGTCGGGGATGCGGTGGCCCGCATCGAATTCGAGGCGGCGGGTAATCAGCATGGCGGATTCGTCTCTTGAGTGGTCGCGGATTATACAATCTTTGGGCGATGCTGTTTTTTGGCGCGAAAAATGCGGCTGTTTGCACAATAATTCAATGAGTTAAAAATGAAGCCGCACTTGATGCGGCTTCTACGAAAACTACGGTTTACGCAGTTTTTACATCACTTCCGTCGAAAATTTAATTCGTGGCCGGCACACTTGGCAGTGATTTCTGCGAATTGATCTGGTTGAGGATGGCGACGGCGCGGCTGGAACTCTGCAACGGGGCTAAATGAGCGTATCGAGTGGTCATTTGAATGGACGCATGACCAAGAACTTGCTGGATGTCCGTGATTGGTAGCCCAGCCTGAACCATACGACTCGCAAATGTATGGCGCAGAGTATGGAAACTGACTCCCTCAAGCCCTGCACGGCTGCAAGCGTTGCTAAAACCGGTACAAGAGTACTTCCGAACCCCTTTTCCGGAAATGTCGGTGAACACATACTCTGCACGGTTGGGGGTGGCAAATCTGCGAGATAGAACCTCAAACACGCGATTCGACATGTGAAGGATTGATTGATTCTGGACCTTGGGCCGGAACAAATAGATTGTTCTACTCAGCATGTCGATGGAGGACCACTTAATTTCGCCAATTTCGCTGTATCGAGCGCCAGTGTCCAGCAGCAGAATCACTAGGTCATACAGGTCCTGTCTCTTCCGACGTGTTTCGTTATCCTGATCCTCGTAGTTGGCAAGACCGCGAACACTTTTTGTCGGATGAATCTCGTCGAGTAGCCGTGCTTCTTCATCCAGCGTCAGGAAGCGAAGTTTCCCTTTTCCTATCTTGATCCCGTTTGCCTTCTTCAGATCGGCAATTGATATATCAGGAATCATGTATCCCATCCGCTTCGCGAGATTGATTAACTGATTCCAGATTGTCATTTCATTAAGGATAGATTGAGGAAGAAGCCCTTCCTTTTCCCTTTCGGCAATCAGCCGCTGAATATCCTTTTCTTTGATCGTATGGAGCTTTCGCTCCGGGTCAAAACCGAAGCACTGCTTCTTGCCTCCGAAATGATCATGTGTAACGCCCACCAATTTTTCACATTTGCGTTGAAGGCGCTCAAAGTTGCCGATCTTTCTGCGCTTGCTCTCAAGATAGTTCTCAATAGCTGCCCGAAGCGTGATTGCTTCCGGATCACCTAAGACGGAGCATTTGTGCCGCTCGTTCTTGTGCTGTTGTTCAAATCGCTCAGCGGCTTGCTTGTTTGTTGATTTTGTTGATCCGGTATGAATTTTCCCGTTGAGCATGTAACGGAAATGGTAGTTCTTGCTGTTCTTGGGTTTGAAAATGGCCATATTTGTCTCTCTTATAGTCATATCAGGTGCGGTCATGCATCTGGTGAATCTATTTATGCATGACCGCAGCGAGACATTCCTTACCCCTTGAGGGAAAGACAACGGTATCGATTTCAAAATCAAACTCACGGCTCTTCAACTACCTCCCAGTAAATAGTTTTTCCCTTACTGGAGAAAGTTATGTCAAACCGAGCGATAGGAAATCTCAATGCCAAAGCCGCAATCAAATTGCTGGAGTACTGCGAAGACGATCTTTCGCGTCTTGCCAAGATGGTCGCCATAGATGCCAGTCGTGATTCATTTCTCTACCGCAAGGCAACAATCCTTGGTTCTCAGATCACTTCGCTGATTGAGTACCTTGAAAAATTTCAGGGCGATAGATGACAGAGGTGGCAGCATGAAAAATTGCTATCCGGCCTGAATGCCCTTGCTACAATCCCTCTGCTATGAATGTCATCCTTTACGGCGCTCAGTTCCGTCACAATGAAAATGGCCGCTGCGTGATGGCAGGGGTAGCGTTTCGGCTTTGCTTCACTGCCGAAGGGCAAAGTATGTCAAAGGACTTCGTTACAACCAGTAAGGATCGCAACTACGGTGATCTGTGGCTATCTGAACTGCTTGCCTTGGTCTCGAAGATGGGTGAGGCTGAAGATGTTTCATCGATTCGCCTGATTACCGCACAACCCGAACTCGAGCGGATGGCCAAAAAGGTAGAGCGAATCCTGATTGCTGCACTTGAGAAAGATGTAAAGGCAGAGGCTGACATTGCCCATCTGGTTTTCAAGGATGGTCGCTACACCCCCAGACCCAATAACGACCTTTACACAAAGCTGGTACTGGCCTTGCTCCAACTCTCCAGGCGCCATATCCATTTCTCGCATGAAAACAAACCATGTGTTCATACGATGGAGTTGGTGAAGCATCTCCATCAGCAAATTGCACCTCAGAAGCAATTGGTTGAGAAGAAGGCCAAGAAAACAGGTGCCAAGAAAAGGCCCCCTGTAATAGAAAATAAAAGAGATGTATAAAGAATATTACAGGGGGGCATGAAAAACGCCCCCTGTAATAGGAACCTTCGGTTCCGTAAAAATGGTAAGTAGGTATATCGCTGTAAATGCAATCCACCTCTTACAAATCGGTATCCTGCATCTCCCCTCAATCCCATTTGAAAAATCGCTTATACGTCGATTACGTCGTGTTTTTGCATAGGGAAATGAAGTTGATCTGATCTGGATTTCACGACTCCATTTCCAGCTCCCCATAGGGCCCGATTAACGGTAAGGGTTCCGTTTTCGAGAAATCACAGGCAGTTCGAGATGATACCGCCGTGTTTTTACACTAATTTTTTCACGATGAATTAGTGTAAAAGTCAGGCCAAAGAAAAAGGGACGGTGGCGTTCCGTCCCTTCATCAATCTTTAACTAGTCATCGCTTGCCAGACCATCGCGAAGATAGTGCTTGGACTTCTCTTGTAGGGGAGATTCAAGTATCGGAAAAGTACGATGAACTCACGCTTTCCGACATCTTCCCACTACTTTCGACACGCTAATCGTTTATACGGCGATTCTGACGTGTTTTTGCCGTGGTTTTTACGCCTTCGGAGTCCTCGTTTTACGGGGAGTCAATTTCTCGGTGATGGCTTTGACGACATCCTTAACAGCCCATCCATTGTCGTTGGCCACTTTTTGCACATCAGCAATCAATCCTTTGACGGCTTTGTGATCGGCATTGAAGGAGGACTGTGCTTTGATTTTTGCTTCGAGATCAGCAGCTAGTTTCTTTGCATCTTCAAGTTGCTGTTCCAGAGTACGACGAACACCTTTAGCCATTTGAATCTCCTTCAGTTATTAGTTCGGAAATTGTACAGCAAATAAAAAAGGAGGCCGTAGCCTCCTTAATCGTGTTGAACCATCCTGATTACTTGTTCTTCGAGATGATCAACTGAATGTATGTTCGTGCGCCGGCCAATGTCAGCCCACATTTGTCTTGGAACATCTGGACGTATTCTTTGCGACTTAGGCCAGTGTTTTCGTTGTAGAGAGCAAGACAGGATTCCATCTTGGTTGGGCCTTCACGTTTGGCCTTGCCTTCGAGCTTCTTCAGCTCAGACCGAAGCTGCTTGATCGAATCCTGATGTTGGATGATCTGCTTTTCCAGATCATTTACACGGTTGAGGCGTTCTGTCTCTGCTTGTTCTGCATTGACTTCAATTGCCAGCTCTTCAACTAGCTGTGGTTGTTCAATAATTTCTGGTACTGGCAGTTCCTCTGTATCGGTATCGATATTTTCAGAAACTGCTTCGGCAACTTCTTCTGCTTCAACAGAAACGAACTTGTTTGATTTACGTGACGACATTTTAGGCTCCTTGAATTGGCTTGATGAGAACGATGCGGATAGATTTCTTGAGGCCGGTGTATTGCGCTACCAACTTCTTCACTTCCGCTTCACAGTCATCGATGTTTTGAACTTCGACAACATCTCTAAAGCAAGTCAGGAAACCTTTTACGGTGTACGTCACTTCGTATTTCATGATGCCTTCCATTGCTCAGAGTTGATGAGTCCAGCATCAACCAAACAAATTTGAAGACAACGGCAATGAACGAAGTTTCCGACCTTAATTCTTCGGCCATCTAGGCTCCTCGCCATTACGACTGTTGAGGCAAAGGACTACAATGCCAATGTTCTTGTCCGAGGATGGCCTAGTGAAAACCAATTACGTTCTGATTGATTACGAAAACGTCCAACCCGAAGCTATGGCTGTGCTTGCTCAGGAGCATTTCAAGGTCATCGTTTTTGTCGGTGCGAATCAAGCCAAGGTCACATTCGAGGTGGCCTCTGCATTGCAGCAGATGGGAGACCGGGCTGAGTACGTCAAAATCACCGGCAATGGATCAAATGCCTTGGATTTCCACATAGCCTTCTATATCGGGGTTTTGGCAGGCATAGAGCCAGATGCCTATTTTCACATCGTTTCCAAGGACACTGGATTTGATCCTTTGATTCAGCACTTGAAGGCCAAGAAAATCTTGGCCTGTCGATCCAAGGATGTGACCGATATACCAATCGTCAAGGCTGCCAATTCGAAGTCACCTGCTGATCGAGTCGCGGTAGTGATTGCTGACCTTAAACGGAGAGGGGCATCCAGACCAAGGGCTGTCAAAACGCTAAGCAGTACGATTAGCGGTATATTCCAAAAGCAAATTTCTGATCAGGAGGTGGCCTCGTTGATTGCAGCCCTCCAGAAACAAGGGGTTGTCACAGTTAATGCGACGAAGGTTAGTTACTCGCTTCCAGAATAGAGCAAACTCAACGGCAGGTTAAGGGCTGAATTGATACATAAGATCGTACTTCGGCAATTGAATTAGCCCTGTGTGCCGTCGAGCTTATTTAGGTGATTAGATGATGGTGCGCCATCTAAAAGTAGAAATTAGGACAAAAAATTTTCTACCGTTACTCTCATTCGTGAAATTTAATGTGGGATTGGAGTTCCGACGATAGCGTCATTTATCTCTATTCTCTTCTTATCATCAAGGTTTTTGAGTTTATCCGTCTCAAGATTGCAGGCCATAAAGAGACAGTTCTTGATTAGTAAGCGTCCTGATCCTGACGCATTCTTGAAACGCTCATTCCTAAAATCTATGTGTGATGCCGGCTGCAGCTTTGACTTGAAAAACGCCTCACTAAAATCTTTGTTTTCGTAGCCTTCTTTTGTCAACACAAGCAAAACATCGAAAAGAGCTTGTATTCCGACGGTCTTGCAGATGTAGGAGTCCATTGTTGTTTTGGACCAAAACAGTTCGTCTGCAACCAGCAAGAAATTTTTGATAGCAGCGTAAATTAGCAAGTCTCTGCATTGAACGAATGGCTCTCTGAGCGGGGACTTGTCGTTAGGGGCTTTTTGCAGCAAAGTTTTACGATATCTTTGGCTTGCGGGCTCCTGTAATAAAATGGTTCTGTCACGCTTCT
>Ga0268298_10001447_pt1 | contig 28044 bp, 24 predicted proteins | sample WWTPWeurt_MetaG_FD_194462 | JGI IMG/M metagenome (GOLD analysis project Ga0268298, IMG submission 194462) | Activated sludge microbial communities from WWTP in Nijmegen, Gelderland, Netherland - WWTP Weurt | ecosystem: Engineered > WWTP > Aerobic digester > Activated sludge | place... | reverse complement strand
ATGACCGACGCACAAGTCCTCGCCGATGTCCGACAGTTCATAGTGGAGAACTTTCTTTACATGCGCCCGGAGATCGTGCTGGCCGACGACGACCGGCTCCTCGAGCGGCGCCTGATCGACTCCATGGGCATCATGGAGGTCATCGGGTTCCTCGACGAGCGCTTCGGCGTGCAGGTGCCCGAGGGGGACATCCGGGAGGCCAACCTCGGGAGCCTGAGCGCCATTGCCGCCTACGTGGTCCGGCGGCAGAGCGGAAACCGGGCGGCGTGAGCCCCTACGCAGACCTCGGCGCCCAGCTTGGCCGGGTGGTACGCGAACCCAGCCATGCGCTGGAGGTCTCGCTGGCGCTGCTCAAGGGTCGCTGGTACAAGTTCTGGTACCGGCTCCGCGGCCTGCGGTTCACCGCCGGGCGCAATTTCCGGGTCTTCGGCACCCTGGTGCTGAGCGGGCCCGGGGAGGTGATCATGGGCGACAACATTTCGCTCATGGGTCGGGTGACGCCCTGGACCCACGGCCGCGAGGCCCGGATCACCATCGGTGATGGCACCATGATGGACGGGGTCCGCCTCGGCTGCGCCCAGGCCATTTCCATCGGCCGGGATTGCATCATCGCCGAATGCCGGATCACTGACACCGATTTTCACAGCACGCACGTGAATCGCCGGACTGACCCGACGGCCCCGATCCGGACGGCCCCGGTCATCGTCGAGGACAACGTATGGATCTCGCTCGAGGTCGGGCTGCTGCCCGGCGCCTGGATCGGCCGGAACTCGGCCGTGGGCTACGGCTCGGTGTGCGTCCGCCGGTATCCCGAGAACGTGATCCTCTTCGGGAACCCGGCCAAGGTGGTGGCGCCGGTCCCCGGCACCGAACCGCCGACCGACGGCCCGACTCTCCTCGACTCCAAGGAACGCTGACATGCCCCGTCGCGCCGCCTCGGCGGTCCTGCCCGCCCTCCTCGTCGGCCTGCTGGCATGCGAGACCACGGACATGAGCCACGTCGCGGACTTCCCCGCCCCGCCCGCGCTCCCGGCGCTCGCGGCGGTACCCGACAGCGCCCTCACCCGGCTGGCGGCGCGGGTCGTGCTCTTCGGGCACCAGTCCGTCGGCGCCAACCTCCTCGAGGGAATCCGGGAGGTCGCCGGGCGCGACCCGCGGGTGGCCCTCCGGGTCACCCCGCTGCGCGAGGTCGGCCCGGCGCCCGCCGGGGCGTTGCTGGAGACGCTGATCGGTGACAATGGCCAGCCGGCCCGCAAGACGGACGATTTCCTCGCGGCCCTCGGCTCCCCCGCGGGGCAACAGGCGACCCTCGCGCTGCACAAGTACTGCTACCTCGACTTCGGGCCCGGGACCGACCCGGCGGCGGTCTTCGCCAACTATCGCGAGCGGATGGCGGCGCTCCGCCTGGCCCGGCCCGGCCTGCTCCTGGTCCACGTCACGGCGCCCCTCACGGCGCGCGAGACGGGGCCCAAGGCGCTGGTCAAGCGCCTGCTCGGCAAGACCACGCAGGATGACCTCAACGCGCGCCGCGCGGCCTACAACGCCCTCCTCCGCGCCGAGTACGCCGGGAAGGAACCGGTGTTCGACCTCGCGGCCTACGAGTCCACCGGGCCGGACGGGGTGCGCGCCGGGGTGCTGCGCCAGGGCCAGGCCGTCCCGGCGCTCGCCCCTGCCTGGACCGATGACGGCGGGCACCTCAACGCGGCCGGCCGGCAGCGGATCGCGGAGCAGCTCCTCGCCTTCCTGGCCCAGCTCCCCTGAACGCGCACGGGCGGCCCGCCCGGGCCGCCCGTGCTGCAGCTTCCCGCCGACCGCGGCGGCCCTAGGTACCGCCGCTCGCGGGGGCCTCGCGGCGCTCCACGTCGTTGATGCCCTTCACCTTCCGGATGGCCTTGATCACCCGGGCCAGGTGCGCCCGGCTCTCGACCTCGACCACGATCGAACTGAAGACGGTCCCGTCCTTGGTGGAAAGTTCGGCGGCCTTGACGTTGGTGCCGCTCTGGCTGATGGCCTGCATGACGTCGGCATAGAGCCCGCGGCGGTCGTCCCCGCTCACCGCGAGGCGCACCGCGAAGGCCTCCCCCTTGGCCTCCTGCCAGTCGATCTCGACCCGACGGCCCTCGCCGTTGAGATTGAGCAGGTTCGGGCAGTCGGCGCGGTGGATGGAGATGCCGCGACCCTGGCTCACGTACCCGACCACCTGGTCCCCGGGCACCGGCTGGCAGCACTGCGCGTAGCGCACCATCAGGCCGGAGAGCCCCTGGATGCGGATGCCCGATCCCAGGCGGATGCGGTCGATCACCCGCCCGATGACGCTCGGCTTCTGCTCCTGCAGGTCGTCGGCGGAGACCTCCGGGTAGACCGCCCGCAGCACCAGCACGATGGTCAGGTCGCCCCGCCCCAGGCCGATGACCACCTGCCGACCATCCACCACGCCGAGCCGCTCGGCGGCCTGATCGAGCGCGCCCGGCTCCGGCACCGCCAGCCGGCGCCGCTTGCACTCGCGGGCCAGCAGCTCCTCGCCCAGGGAGAGCGCCTCCTGGTCCTCCTGGTGGCGGATCCATGCCTTGATCTTGTGGCGGGCCCGCGCGGTCTTCACGTGCGCCAGCCAGTCGCGGCTGGGCCGGGGCGCGGCGCCGGTGAAGACCTCCACGGTGTCGCCGTTCTTGAGCTCGCGGTGCAGCGGCGCAATCCGGCCGTTCACCTTGGCGCCCTGGCAGCGGAGGCCCACGTCGGTGTGGACGATGAACGCGAAGTCGATCGGGGTGGCGCCCTTGGGCAGCTGCTTCACGTCGCCCCTGGGGGTGAACACGAAGATCTCGTCCTGGTAGAGGTCCACCTTGAGGAACTCGAGGAACTCCTCGGCGCTGTGGGTGTCCTGCTGCAGCTCCAGCAGCTGGCGGAACCAGGCGAAGTGGTGGTCGATCTCCTTGCGCTTCGGGTCGGCCTTGTAGAGCCAGTGCGCCGCGATGCCGTACTCGGCGGTCCGGTGCATCTCCTGGGTCCGGATCTGCACCTCGAAGAGGTGCCCGCCGGGCCCGAAGATCGTGGTGTGCAGCGACTGGTACGCGTTGGACTTGGGGCTCGCGATGTAGTCCTTGATCCGTTCCTGCAGCGGGGTCCAGTTGTGGTGGATGATGCCCAGGACGTGGTAGCACTCCTGGACCGACGTGACGATCACCCGGACCGCCATGAGGTCGTAGATTTCGTCGAACGGCTTGTTGCGCTTCTTCATCTTCTGGTAGATCGACCAGAGATGCTTGGGCCGCCCGGTGACCTCGTACCACGAGATGCCGGACGTCTTGAGCTCGTGTTCCAGCGGCACCTGGAGCTTGAGGATCATCTGCTCCCGCTCGGCCCGCCGCGCCTGCACCTGCGTGACCAGCGCCCGATAGTCCTCGGACTCGAGGAACTTGAAGGCCAGGTCCTCCAGCTCCGCCTTGATGCCCGCCATGCCGAAGCGGTGCGCCAGCGGGGCGTAGATCTCGCGGGTCTCGGTGGCGATCCGGGCGCGCTTCTCCGGCGCCAGCGGGTCGAGGGTCCGCATGTTGTGCAGCCGGTCGGCCAGCTTGATGATGATGACCCGGGCATCCTTGGCGATCGACAGCAGCAGCTTGCGGTAGTTCTCCACCTGCTGCTCCGCCGTGGAGCGGAAGGTCAGGCTGGCGATCTTGGTGAGGCCATCGACGATGCCGGCGGTCTCGGCGCCGAACTCCCGCGCGATGTCCTCGGTGCGGATATCGGAGTCCTCGACCACGTCGTGCAGCAGCGCCGCGACGATCGACGTGGTGTCGAGCTGCTGCTCCACCAGGGTCCGCGCCACCGCGATCGAGTGCTGGATGAAGTCCTCGCCCGAGACCCGCTTCTGGCCCCGGTGGGCCGACGCGCTGAACCGCAGGGCGCGGTCGATCTGCTCGAGGTCCAGCCGGTCGGCGTGGCGCTCGAGCAGGGCGCGGAAATCGGGGGCGATGTCGGGCAGCGTTCCGGTCATGCGTGTCCAGGGCGACGAACAGCCCCACCCCCGCTCGGAAGGAAGCGGCGGGCGTTCCGGGGCTCCTGAACGTAATTCCGCACCGGATGCGGGGTTGCGCAAGTGGCGGCAGTCCCTGCCGCCCCGTCAGAGCAGCCCGGCGGCCACGAAGGACAGGAATCGATCCCCCGCCACGATCACATGGTCATACACCGGAAGGTCGAGCAACCGGCCCGCCTCCACCAGCTGGCGGGTGGCGGCCCGGTCTTCCGCCGACGGCGTGGGATCCCCGCTGGGGTGATTGTGGGCCAGGATAATCCCCGCACCGGCCTCGGCGATGGCCGCCCGGAAGACCTCCCGGGGATGCACCAGGGCGCTGTTGAGCAGTCCCCGGCTCACCAGGACGTCACGCCGGACCCGGCTCTGGCTGTCGAGGACCAGGACGTGGAACTCCTCCACGGGGAGGTCCCGCACCCGGGGCCCAAGAAGGGCAGCGACGTCCGCGGGCTCCCGGACCCTGGGGAGGACGGGACGCCGCTCCTCCACCAGCCGGGCGGCCAGTTCCAGGGCGGCCAGCAACCGGGCGCCCTTGGCGGGCCCGACCCCACGGCTGCGAGTCAGCTCCGCGGGCGGCCGGGCGCGGAGCTCCCGCAGGGACCCCCCTGCGCGCTCCAGCAGTTCGGCCGCGATGGCGCCGGCGCCCTGCTCCGCCGCTCCGGTGCCGAGCAGGATGGCCAGCAGCTCCGCGGTGGCGAGCGCCGGCGCCCCGAGTCGCCACAGGCGCTCCCGGGGGCGATCAATGGGGCTGGCCTCGGAAGGGGCGGTCATCCCCTGACGATAGCCGTCGCGCCCGGCCGGACGGGTGCCGGAATCGCGCGATGCGGGAGCCTTCCGCCGGCGAAAACAGCACTGCCCGGCCGCGAGGGCCGGGCGGTGGCGGGGGGCGGTCAGGCGGGGGCTACTTCCCCACGCCGTGGCATTTCTTGTATTTCTTGCCGGACCCACAGGGACAGGGGTCGTTGCGGCCCACCTCGGCCACCGTTTCCGTGCCGGCCCTGGCGGGCGCCAGGGGGCCCCGATTGGTGGTCATCGGCGGGGGCGCCGGCAGCCGCGGCCCGACCTGCGGCGGGGGCGCCGGCGGCGCCTCCCGGGCATCCGGCGCGAACATGTCATCGGCCCCGGCGCTCGGGGCCGGCGGCCGCCGCGGCGCCGCGGCCGCCGGCGGGGGCGGGGCCTGGGGCCGGGGCGGCTCGGCGGTGATCTGGATCTTCAGGAACCGCTCGGTGAAGCTCGCGTGCACGTCACGCATGAGGTCCTCGAACATCTCGAAGGCCTCCTTTTTATACTCGACGAGCGGGTCTTTCTGGCCATAGGCCCGGTACTGGATGGCGTTGCGGAGCTGGTCGAGGTCGTAGAGGTGGTCCTTCCACTTCTCGTCCAGCACGGTGAGCATCACCGTCGACAGCACCTGGCTGTCCACATCGGGGGCCCCCAGCTGCCGGCCGAAGTCGAGCAGGTACTCGATCTTCCGGCGGAACGCCTCATGGCCCGCGGCGCGGGCCAGCCCGCGGATCTGGTCCAGGGTCCCGGCCCGGGCGGCGTCGGTGACCTCGTCGGCCTGCACCAGGAACTGCTGCAGGAGTGCCGCGCGGAGGCCCTCGCGGTCGTAGTCCTCGGGCTTCTCGGCGTCGGCCAGCATGAGGGTGACCACGCGGTCCATCGCCTGGTCTACCATGCGGGTGGCCTCCGCCTTGAGCTGCTCGCCCCGTTCCAGGGCGAAGAGTCGCAGGCTGTAAACCACCTCGCGCTGCTGATTCATCACGTCATCGTACTCGAGCAGCCGCTTCCGGGCCTGGAAGTTCTGCAGTTCCACCCGCTTCTGGGCCTGGCTGATGGCGCCGGTGACCCACGGGTGGGAGATGACCTCGCCCTCCTCCGCCCCGCCCTTGTCCATCCACCCCGCGATGCGGTCGGTGCCGAAGAGCCGCATGAGGTCGTCTTCGAGGGACAGGAAGAAGAGCGAGCGGCCCGGGTCGCCCTGGCGGCCGGAGCGGCCCCGCAGCTGCCGGTCGATCCGGCGCGACTCGTGGCGCTCGGTGCCGATGATCTGGAGCCCGTCGGTGCTCTCCACCTTGGTGACGTCGGCGCCGAGTTTGATGTCGGTGCCGCGCCCGGCCATGTTGGTCGCGATGGTGATCGCGCCCCGCTGCCCCGCCTGCGCCACGATCTCGGCCTCGCGCTGGTGGTACTTGGCGTTGAGGACCTCGTGCTTGAGCCCGCGCCGCTTGAGCTGGCGCGACAGGGTCTCCGAGACCTCCACGGTCACCGTGCCGATCAGCACCGGCAGCCCCGCGGCGTGGATCCGCTCGACCTCGTCCGCGATGGCGTTGGTCTTCTCCCGGCGCGTCTTGTAGATCCGGTCCTCCTCGTCCGACCGGCGGATGGGCCGGTTGGTGGGGATGACGGAGACCTCCAGGCCGTAGATCGTGAAGAACTCCTGCTCCTCCGTCTCGGCGGTGCCGGTCATGCCGGAGAGCTTGTCGTACATCCGGAAGTAGTTCTGGATGGTGATCGTGGCGAGGGTCTGGGTCTCGCCCTTCACCTGCACGCCTTCCTTGGCCTCCACGGCCTGGTGCAGCCCGTCGGCCCAGCGCCGGCCCGCCATGACGCGACCGGTGAACTCGTCGACGATCACCACCTGGCCGTCCTGCACCAGGTAGTCCACTTCCTTCTCGTAGAGGGCGTGGGCCTGCAGCAGCTTGTGGATGATGTGCAGCTTCTCGCTCTTGAGCGCGTACTCCGCCTCGACCTCCCGCCGCCGCAGCACCCGCTGGTCGGGGGGCAGGCTGGTGTCGCGGTCGATCGCGTGCACCGCCTCCGAGATGTCGGGGACCACGAACAGCCCGGGATCGTTGGGCGACATCGCCACCGCGCCCTGGTCGGTCAGGTGCACCGAGTGGCCCTTCTCGTCCAGCACGAAGAAGAGCGACTCCTCCAGCTCCCGCATGGCCTGCTGCCGCATCGGGAGCTTGCGGTCGGCGATGTGGTCGAGCTCCACCCGCTGCACCGCGGACTTGACCCCCGGCTCGTTGAGCAGCTTGAGCAGCTTCTTGTTCTTGGGCATGCCCAGCCGGGCCACGTAGAGCTTGCGGGCCCCCTCGGCCAGCGTCTTCGGGTCGGCCAGCAGCGGCTCCCCCTCGGCCAGCATGGTGTTCACCACCGCCGTCTGCCGCCGCACCAGCTCCACCACCTGGCGATTGTGCTGGGCGTACTTGTCGTCGTTCTCGTTCCCCACCGGCCCGGAGATGATGAGCGGGGTCCGGGCCTCGTCGATGAGGATCGAGTCGATCTCGTCGACGATGGCGTAGGCGTGCTCCCGCTGCACCCGCTGCTCCAGCGAGAACACCATGTTGTCACGCAGGTAGTCGAACCCGAACTCGTTGTTGGTGCCGTAGGTGATGTCGGCGTTGTAGGCCGCGCGGCGCTCGGGCGAGGAGGGCTCGGTGTCGTCGAGGCAGCCGACGGTGAGCCCGAGGTAGCGGTAGACGTGGCCCATCCACTGGCTGTCGCGGCGGGCCAGGTAGTTGTTCACCGTGACCAGGTGGGCGCCCCGCCCCGCCAGGGCATTGAGGTACAGCGGCAGGGTGGCGACGAGCGTCTTGCCCTCGCCCGTGGCCATCTCCGCGATCCGGCCCTGGTGCAGGACGATCCCGCCGATCAGCTGCACGTCGTACGGCACCATGTCCCAGGTCAGTTCCCGGCCGGTCACCAGCACCGTGGTGCCGACCAGCCGGCGGCAGGCCTCGCGGACCGTGGCGAACGCCTCGGGGAGGATCTCGTTCAGGGCGGCCGCGAGGGCCTTCTTGTAGCGGAGTTCGAGGTCGTGGTAGCGGTCCTCGAGGGCATCGCGCTCGGCGGGATCGGCGCAGTCATGGCGCGCCTGCCGGACGGCGTCGAGTTCCGTCTTCATGGCGCCCGTGCGCTCCGCGAGCAGGGCCCGGAAGCGGGGGGTCTGCGCCTTCAGCTGGTCTTCCGTGTAGTCGGCGAGCGCGGCCTCCTGGCGCTTGATGGCGTCCACGAGGGGCTGGACCTTCTTCACTTCGCGATCGAACCGGGTCCCGAAGACCTTTGTGATCAGACTCTTAAGCATCCGCCAAATATAACCCGTTGGCAGAGATGAACCCCGCCACCGGCTCCGGAACCCAGTAGCGGATCGGCCGGCCTGACGCCACCCGGGCCCGCACCGTGGTGGCGGAAATCTCGACCTCGGGCACCGCGACCCTCCGGCAGGGCCAGGGCAGCACGGGGACCTCGACCCCGGACCGGGCGAATACGACCAAGGTGGCCAGCCCGACGAGGGCGTCCGCCTGGTGCCACGTCGGGAGATCCCGGGCGGCATCCGCCCCGACCAGCAGGGCAAATTCCCGGTCCGGCTCCCGGGCCCGCAGGGCCCGCAGGGTGTCGACGGTGTAGGAGGGGCCCGGGCGCTCGAGTTCCAGCGGTTCCAGGGCGAACCGTGGCTCCCCCGCGATGGCCAACGCCACCATCCGGGCCCGGGCCGCGGCCGGGGCGCCGTGGCGGCCGATCTTGAAGGGCTGTTCGCGGGCGGGCACGAACCGGACCTGCTCCAGCCCGAGCGCCTCCAGGACCGCCTGGGCCACGAGCAGGTGGCCGTGGTGGATCGGATCGAAGGAGCCGCCGAGCAGGCCGATCATCGCGGGAGGGGGAGCGGGGGAGCGGCCGCCGCGGTCAGGTGCCCGCGGCGGTCGAGTCCGCTGGCGCCGGGCAGGCGAGGTCCAGGCCGGGCGTCGAAGGATGGAAGCGGCGGATGTAGGTGCAGGTTTCCCGGCGATCCTCGGCGTACCCGACCGCCCGGTACGCGTCCACCAGCCGCAGGAGGGCGGTCGGGGTGATGCTCGCGCGGGGGTAGGTGGCGGCGATGTCCTTGAGGTAGAGGATCGCCGAGTCGTAGGCCTTGAGCCGGTAGTAGTACTGGGCCGAGCGATACGCCTTGACCGCGAACCACTCCTCGAGGTCCACCACCCGCATCCGCGCCCGGGCCGCCGCCGGCGCGTCGGGGTAGCGATTGAGGAGTTCCTGGTAGGTGGCCTTGGCGGTCTGGGCGTAGCTGTCGTCCAGCTCCGGGCGCCGCCAGAGGTCGGCATAGGCATCGCCGGTACGGAGCAGCGCCTCCGGGGCCAGGCGGTTGTTGGGCGATTCGTCCGAGACCTTCCGGAACTCGCGCGCCGCCTGCAGCTGGTTGCCGAGCCCGAAGTACGACTCCGCCAGGTGGAAGTGGGCCATCACCGAGAGGGTGTCGCCCACCGGTACCTCGAGGGTCACCCGCTCGAAGAGGGTGGAGGCCTTGCTCCACCGGCCGCGCCGGAACTGGGCCATGGCCCGGCCCCACAGCGCGGTCACCTCGTCGCGCGAGAGGCCCGCGGCCGTGGGGACGGGGCCGGGAGTGGCCGCCGGCCGGGGGCCGTGGCCGCAGGCGCCGAGCAGCAGGAGGGCCAGCGGGGCAAGGCAACGCGCGGCACGACGCCGTGTCATCATCGGTCTCTTCACGTCACTGGGAATCCGCGGGGGCCTGGGGCGCCCCGAGGCGGGTCAGGCGTTGCTCCGCCATGGCCACAATGGAATCACTGGCACCGCGGCGCATCGCGTCCTGGTAGGCGATCGCCGCGCCGAGTATGTCGCCCTGGGCCACCCGGGCATCACCGAGCCCGACCAGCGCCCGGCGGCCCCGCTCGGAGTCCGAATCTACCGCCACCACGCGCTGGAACCACTGGGCGGCGACCTGCGGCTCGCCGACGAGCAGGGCCTCGAGTCCGAGCTGGACCCCGCAGGCGCCGAGCCCGTCGGCCGCGCGCTGACGGACGGTCGCCTCCCGGGAGCGCCGCAAGGCGACCAGGTAGACGTCGGCGGCCTCGCTGCAGGCGGTGGTCTGCTGCAGGGCGGCGCCGTACATCACGAGCATCTGGTCCACCTGGGCGGCGTCTCCCGCTGCCGCGAGCGCCAGCGGCCCGATGCCCGCGGCTTCGGCCGGTTCGAGCTGCCCGCTGCGCACCAGCGCCACGGTCTGCCGCGCGCTCACCCGCTCCGGGGCGAGGCGGCGCAGCGCCTCCACCGCCTGGCGCAACGCGACGCCATCTTCGGACTGCTGTGCCGCGCGGGCCACCTGCTCGAGGCCCCGCGCGGCCTCGGTGGCGCGCGTCGGGTCGGCGCTGGCCATCCGCGAGTACGCCTCGGAGGCCTCGCGGAGGTCGGCGGACTTGAGGGCGGACGCGGCGAGCTTGGCCCAGACGCGGGCGTGGTCGTCATCCCGGGCGGCGGCGCGGTACTCCTCGAGCGCGGTGCCGTACTCCCCCTGGCCATACGCGGCGTCGCCCAGGCGCTCATGATCCGCGGCGGAGCCGACACAGCCCAGGCAGAGGACGAGCAGCGGGGCCCAGCCCTTCACTCGGTGGCCCGTTCCAGCATGGCAAGGTAGGCCTCGACCCGGGCGTTCTTGGGACGGGCGAGGAGGCACTCATGCCAGACCTGCTGGGCGCCGGCGGCATCACCGGAGAGGTAGCGGGCCAGCCCGAGGGAGGCGAGGGCGTCGACGAAGTTGGGCCGGTCCCGGACCACCCGTTCCAGCTCCTCCCGGGCGGAGAGCGCATCCCCGGCCTCGAGGAGGGCGCGGGCCAGCTTGTACCGGATGTCGGCGAAGTTGGGGCCCAGGGCCACGGCCGCCCGGTACTGCTCGATGGCCTGCGGGAGCGCCCCCGATTCAGCGTAGGCCGCGGCCAGCAGGGAGTGGTGGTTGGCCAGGTTGGCGGCCACGTGCGCCGGGAAGCCGGAGGGCAGCTTTTCGTTATGGTCGGCGGCGTGGCGGAACGCCTCCTCCGCCTCCACGGTCCGGCCCAGGTCGTTGAGCAGGATGCCCCGGTGGATGTGCGCCTCGATGTAGCGCGGATTCTGCTCGAGGGCCTGACCGAAGTGCTCCAGGGCACGCAGGGGCTGCCCGAGCAGGGCGTAGCAGAGGCCCAGCAGGTGGTGGCAGTCGGCGAAGGTGCGGCCCGAGTCGACCACCCCCTGCAGGAGGTGGATCGCGCCGTAGTAGTCCTGCAGCGCAAAGCGCTCGCGGGCCTGGTTGATCAGCGGTTCGTCACTGACGCGCATTGGTCTCCCGGTACCAGGCGACGAAACGGCGAATACCCTCAGGAAACGGCGTGGCCGGATGGTACCCCAGCACGCGGGCGGACTTGGCAAGATCGGCCGAGGTGAGCAGAACGTCCCCGGGCTGCCGGGGGGCCCGCTCGATCCGGGGGGTGACGCCCAGCGCCCCGGCGATCGTCTCGATCATGCGCCGCAGGGGGACCGCCTCGTTGCCCCCGAGGTTGAAGGGCTCCACCCCGACGGGGGCGGTGGCCGTCCAGTCCACGGCGGCGAGGACCCCCGCCACGATGTCATCAATATAGGTGTAGTCCCGCGCCTCCGTGCCCTCCCCGAACATCGTGATCGCCTCCCCCCGGGCCAGGCGGCCGGTGAACTTGTGGATGGCGAGGTCGGGGCGCTGGCGGGGACCGTACACGGTGAAGAACCTGAGGGAGGCCACCCGGAGGCCGGCGTGGGGCGCCAGCGCCTCCAGCAGCAGCTCGCCCGCCCGCTTGGTGGCGGCATAGGGGCTGATCGGGTGGATGGCGGCGGCATCCTCCCGGAACGGGGCCGGCGTGTCGTCCCCATACACCGACGAGGAAGACCCGAACACGAAGCGGGTGACCCCCGCGGCCCGCGCGGCGTCGACCAGGGACTGGGTGCCCGCGATGTTGGCGCGGACATACCCCGCCGGGTCCTCGAGCGAGGGACGCACCCCGGCCTTGGCGGCCAGGTGCACCACCACCGTCGCCGGAGTGAGCAGCGCCCCGAGGGCAGCGGTGTCGAGCAGGTCGCGTTCCTGGAACTGGAAGCCGGGCATGGCGCGGGCGGTGGCGAGGTTCCGCTCCTTGACGGCCCGGGGGTAGAAGGGATCGAAGTTGTCGATCCCCACCACCTCGTCGCCGCGGCGCAGCAGGTGTTCCGCCAGGTGGGAGCCGATGAAGCCGGCGGCCCCCGTCAGCAGCACGCGGGTCATTGCCCGAGGTGGGTCCGGAAGTAGGCGATGGTGTGCCGGAGCCCCTCCTCGAGCGGGACCTTCGGCTCCCAGCCGAGCAGCGTGCGGGCCTTGGTGATGTCGGGCTGGCGCACCTTCGGGTCGTCCACCGGCAGCGGGCGGGACTCGATCGTCGAGGCGGAGCCGGTGATCGCGAGCACCTTCTCGGCCAGCTGGCGCACCGTGAACTCGATCGGGTTGCCGATGTTGGTCGGGTCGGTGTGGTTGCTCATGAAGAGCCTGTAGATGCCGTCGACCTCGTCGGAGACGTAGCAGAACGAGCGGGTCTGCTGTCCCTCGCCGTAGATCGTCAGCGGCTCGCCCTTGAGCGCCTGGACCACGAAGTTCGAGACCACCCGCCCGTCCCGGGCGCGCATCCGCGGCCCGTACGTGTTGAAGATCCGGATGATCCGGGTGTCGATGCCGTGGTAGCGGTGGTAGGCCATGGTCATGGCCTCGGCGAAGCGCTTGGCCTCGTCGTAGACCCCCCGCGGGCCCACCGGGTTCACGTGACCCCAGTAGCTCTCCGGCTGGGGATGCACCTGCGGGTCGCCGTAGACCTCGGAGGTGGAGGCCAGGAAGAACCGCGCGCCCTTGGCCTTGGCCAGCCCGAGGGCGTTGTGGGTGCCGAGGGACCCGACCTTGAGGGTCTGGATGGGGAGCTCGAGGTAGTCGATCGGGCTCGCCGGCGAGGCGAAGTGGAGCACACCGTCGAGCGGGCCGTCCACCTGGATGAAGCGGCTCACGTCGTGGAGGATGAACTGGAACTTCCGGTTCCCCTCGAGGTGGGCCAGGTTCTCGCGCGCCCCGGTGATCAGGTTGTCCATCCCGATCACCTCGTGGCCCTCGGCCAGGAAACGGTCGGTGAGGTGCGAGCCGAGGAACCCGGCGGCGCCGGTGATCAGGACTCTCATGAGACCTTCCGGCCGATGCCGTGGTAGGAGAAGCCGAGCGCGCGCATGCGCACCGGGTCATACAGGTTGCGCCCGTCCACCACCAGTGGCTGCCGGAGCAGCGACTTGACCCGGTCGAAGTCCGGGTTCCGGTACACCAGCCACTCGGTGACGATGGCCAGGGCGTCGGCGCCGTGCGCCGCGCTGTAGGGGTCGGCGGCGTACATCACCCGGTCGCCGAAGACCTCGCGCGCGGTCTCCATGGCCTTGGGGTCGTGGGCCTGCACCCGGGCCCCGGCCGCGAGCAGCCCCTCCACCAGCGGAATCGACGGGCTCTCGCGCATGTCGTCGGTCTCGGCCTTGAACGCCAGGCCCCAGAGGGCCACGGTGCGTCCCGCGAGCTGGCCTCCGAAGGCGGACCGCAGCTTCTCGAGCAGCACCATTTTCTGCTTGTCATTGACGCGCTCGACCGCGTCGAGCACCTCGAAGTGCAGCCCGACCTCGGCGCCGGTCTTGATCAGCGCCTTGACGTCCTTGGGGAAGCAGCTGCCGCCGTAGCCGGGGCCCGGGAAGAGGAACGCCGGCCCGATGCGCCGGTCGGTGCCGATCCCCTTCCTCACGCTGTTGACGTCGGCGCCCACCCGCTCGCAGAACATCGCGATCTGGTTCATGAAGCTGATGCGCGTCGCGAGCATGGCGTTGGCGGCGTACTTGGTCACCTCCGCCGAGGGGATGTCCATGAACAGCACCGGGTTGCCGGTCCGCACGAACGGCTCGTAGAGCTCGGCCATGATCTCGCGGGCGGCGTCCTGGTCCACACCGACGACGATCCGGTCCGGCTTCATGAAGTCGTCGATGGCCGCGCCTTCCTTGAGGAACTCCGGGTTGGAGCAGACGTAGAACGTGCCCTGGGTCTCGGCGGCCACGGCGCTCCGCACCTTCTCGGCGGTGCCCACCGGAACGGTCGACTTTGTGACCACCACCTTGGGACCGTTGAGGTGACGGCCGATGGTTCGCGCCACCGCGAGCACGTGCTGCAGGTCGGCGGACCCATCCTCGCCTGGCGGGGTGCCGACCGCGATGAACACCACCCGGGCCTCTTCCACCGCCTTGCCCACGTCCGTGGTGAATGTCAGGCGGCGGTCCGCCTGGTTGCGCCGGACCATCTCCTCGAGGCCGGGCTCGTAGATCGGGATGTCGTTCTGCTTGAGCCGCTCGATTTTCCGCGCGTCGATGTCCGCGCAGACCACCTCATTCCCCGTCTCGGCCAGGCAGGCCCCGGTGACCAGACCGACGTACCCGCTCCCGACGACCGCGACTTTCATCCGCACACCCCCGAACGCATGTGGACCCGCCACTCACGCCTGACGATAGAATCCCGACACCGCGGCGACCACCGCGTCCTGCTGGGCGTCCGTGAGCTCCGGGTAGATGGGGAGCGACAGCACCGAGGCCATCGCCGCCTCCGTGACCGGCAGGCTGCCCCGGCGGTACCCGAGGGACGCGAAGCAGGGCTGCAGGTGCAGCGCCAGCGGATAGTAGACGGCACAGCCGATGCCCTGCGCCTTGAGGTGCTCGACCAGCGCGTCGCGCCGGTCCGCCCGCACCGTGTACTGGTGGAAGATGTGCTCGTTCCCCGCCTCGACCCGCGGGGGGCAGATGGCGGGCAGCCCCGCGAAGGCGGCGGTGTACCGCGCCGCCCGGGCCCGCCGCGCGGCGCTCCACCCGGCCAGGTGCGGCAGCTTGGCCAGCAGCACCGCCGCCTGCAGGGTATCCAGCCGGCTGTTGTAGCCCACTTCCTCGTGGTGGTACTGCTTGGCGCCGCCGTGGGTGCGCAGCCGCCGCAGCCGCGTCGCGAGGGCATCGTCCTGGGTGACCATCATCCCGGCGTCGCCCCAGGCCCCGAGGTTCTTGCTCGGGAAGAACGAGAACGCCCCCACGTAGCCGAGTTCCCCCGCCAGGCGCCAGGCGCCACCGACCTGCCGCCGGGCCCCGATGGCCTGGGCCGCGTCCTCGATGAGGGAGAGCCCGTGCCGCGCGGCGATGGCCCCGAGCGCCTCCATGTCGGCCATCTGCCCGAACAGGTGCACCACCACGATGGCGCGGGTGCGCGGCGTGATCGCCGCCTCGACCGCGGCCGGCGCGAGGTTGAAGCTCGACGGCTCGATGTCGGCGAAGACCGGGATGCCCCCGGCGTTGTGGATGGTCCCGGCGGTGGCAAAGAACGTGAAGGCCGGGCAGATCACCTCGTCGCCGGGCGCCAGGTCGAGGGTCCGGAGCGCGAGCAGCAGCGCGTCGGTGCCGCTGGCGCAGGCGATCCCGTGCCGCGCCGCGGAGAGCGCCGCTACCTGCTGCTCCAGCCGCGCGACCTCCTCCCCCAGGATGAACTGCTGCCGCTCCACCACCCCCATCAGGAGGGGCAGCACGTCATCCTTGATCGCCCGGTACTGGGCGACGAGGTCGAGCAGCGGCACGTTCACGCGAGACTCCGGGGGTCGGATGGATCGCCGGGGGCAGGGTGGCACCACCCGGTGGCGCCCCCGCCGGGGAGCAATATCAGGGCCAGCGAAGGCCCCGGAACCTAGCGGGCGTCCCGGGGAGGGTCAATCAGGCTAAGTGCGCCCTGGTCTTCACGATAGCTCGCGCCGCAGCCGCTGCAGGACGCCCCCCTGTCGCGCACATGCAACCGTTCCCCGCACTGGCACATCCAGCCCACCCGTCGCGCCGGCACCCCGACCATCAGGGCGTAGGCCGGGACATCGCTGGTCACCACCGCCCCGGCGCCCACGAAGGCGTATTCCCCGAGGGTCACGCCGCAGACGATGGTGGCATTGGCACCGATCGACGTGCCGCGACGGACCAGGGTGACCCGGTACTCGTGCTTGCGGGAGATGTGGGAGCGGGGGTTGTTCACGTTGGTGAAGACGCAGCTCGGACCGCAGAAGACGTCGTCCTCGAGCGTGACCCCCTCGTAGATCGAGACGTTGTTCTGGATCTTCACGTTGTTGCCGATCCGGGTCCCCGGCATCACCACCACGTTCTGGCCGAGGTTGCAGCGCTCGCCGATCACGGCGCCCGGCATCACGTGGCTGAAATGCCAGATCTTCGTCCCGGCGCCGACGGTGGCGCCGGCATCGACGTAGCTCGACTCGTGGACGAAATGGTCTGCCATCGCGCGAAGGCCTTGTTGGGTTCGCGCGAAAGATAGACGGGCAGGGGCGGGGGGCTACTGGGGCCGGAGCGGCAGGCGGAGCAGGATGGGCGGAGGCCAGCCGGTCCCGGGGAGGGGGGCACCGGCGTCGTCGTAGTTGGCCCAGGGGCTGTTGGCCACATAGACCAGCGCGCCCCCCGTCAGCACGCCCAGGGTAGGCTCGGTCGCGAGGGGCAGGTGGCGATCGAGCACCTCCAGGCGCGCCACGCGCTCCCCGGCGGCGTCGAGCGTGAGCGCCACCACGCGCGGTGGCGCCAGGCCATTCTGCAGCGCCACCAGCCGCCCCGGCGCGGCGAGGACGAGTCCGTCCAGCCCGAGCAGCGTCCCCACCCCATCGAGGGGCACGGTGCGCACCCGGCCGGAGGCGAGGTCCACGACCTGCAGGCCGTGCGACCAGTCGGCCACGTAGAGCCGCGCACCGTCCGGCGCCAGCGCGAGGCCCTGGGGGCTGCGGAGCAGCGGGTCGCCGCGGATCACGGCCTCGAGGGCCGGCGCGCCCGGCCGCAGCCGGTGGATGGCCTGGCCCACGTCATCGGAGAGATAGACGGTGCCATCGGGGCCGAGGGTGAGGTCGCCCAGGCCGGCCCCGGCGGCATCGACCCGGCGCTGGAGCGTCCCGGTGGCCAGGTCATAGGCGTAGAGCGCCGAGCGGCCGGCGTCGGCCGCGGTGTACCCCTCCTGGTTGGGGAGGGCCCGGGAGGCCAGCCAGAGGACGCCGGCCATGGAGTCCACCCCCAGGCCGATGACCGCATCGAGCCCGTCCTGGCCCGGGCGCAGGAACGGCACGGTCCGCCCCTGCAGGTCCACCGCCACGACCTGCCGCCTCCGGATGCTCGACACCAGGAACCGCTGCCGTGCCCCGTCCCACGCAATGCCCTCCGGATGGAACAAGGTGTCCGGCAGGGTGGCCTGCACACGGCTCCGTGCCAGCGGCGCCACGCCCGCCTGCATGCGCGCCTGAAGGGCCGCATACCCGGGGGCCCCGGCGAGCGCCGCGTGCAGGGGGTCGCGGTCCGTCCAGCCGGCCCCGAGGGCGATCACGGTGTCGAGTTCGCGGAACGCCAGTTCAGCCCGCCCGGCCCGCGCCGCGAACCGCGCCAGCGTCAGCCGGTAGGCCACCTGCGTGGGCCAAGCGCGCACCGCCAACTCCGCGGCACCGAGCGCCGCGGCGGTGTCCCCGGCGCGGAGCGCCGCGTTCGCGGCGCGCAGATGGGCGCGGGCCGCCTGGGCGGAATCGGCCGCCTGGGCCGCCAGGAGCCCGGGGCACAACAACACGAACAGGATCGCGTGGCGCATGCACAGCTCCTGGAGGTCTACCGGTCGAGGATTGTCCCGGAGCATAGCGGCAGGGCCGTCTCGTCGGGTTCGGCGGGGGTCCGGGCGGTGTTCGGATCTGGTAAGGCGCCCTCCCGCGGGAGCGCCCGCGGTATCTTCCGCGCATGGCTCCCGCCTCCCTGCCGCGCCATGACCGGCGCGCCGCACAGCTGCTCGGTCTCGGCGTCGCGGCCGCCATCGCGCTGGCGGCAGTAGCCGCCCACGGCGCCTGGCGGGCGGCGGAGCGCCATCGCCGCGCCGCGGAGGCCGCGGTGCACAGCCAGGTGACGCTCCTCGCCGCGGCGATCGCCAACAGCGTCCAGGTGCAGGCCTGGTTCGCCATCCGCACCCTGCTCAAGGCCAGCCATGATGCCGCGACGGCCGGCCCCCTGCCCGACCTCCAACGCCTCGTGGCCCGCGCGGAGCGCGAGGCGATCGGCCCCGGGTTCACGCTGCTCGCGCCCACCCGCGCCTTCACCGTCAGCGCCGATGGGCGCTGGACGACGGTCGGTCGCCCGCTCGATGGCGCCACCCGGACGGCCCGGCAAACGCTCCTGGCCGAGCGGATCCGCCGCGGCGCCGCGGACGGTGCCTCGTGGGGCCCCGGGGTCAGCGGCCCCGGCACGACCGTGGCCGCCCGCTTCCTGTACCTGGTGGCGGACGCCGGCGAGCAGGCCACGCTCCTTGTGGCCGCGCCGCTGGATGCCCAGGGACGGTGGCATGGGTTCGAGGTGCCCCTGGCCCAGTTCCAGGCGCGGATCCTGGCTGGCGTGGCCCGGTCGTACGCCGTCGCGGTACCGGGAGACAGCAGCGCCACACTCCGCCTCCGGATCACGAGCCCCGCCGGCGAACAGCTCTACCAGAGCGACCCGCCCCCCGCCCCGCCGTACCTGGCCGAGGCCCACATGGGCGGGAGCCTTGCGGCGCTGGTCGAGGTCTCGCTCCCGCCGGGGGCCGCCGAGCGGCTGGTGGATGGCGGGCTCCCGACCTCCCCGCGGGCGTGGATTCTCGGGGGCTTCCTGTTGCTCACCCTGCTCATCCTCGGCATCGGGGTGGCGGCCTGGCGCACCTGGCGACTCGGCCGGCAGCAGGCGGACTTCGCGAGCAGCGTCACCCACGAGCTCCGCACGCCGCTCACCCAGATCCAGCTCTTCGCGGAGACGCTGCAACTGGACCGGGCGCGGAGCCCGGAGGCCCGCCGGGGCGCGCTCGAGGCGATCGTGCGGGAAACCCGCCGCCTGGTGCAGATGCTGGAGAACGTGCTGGCCGTCTCGCGGGTGGGCCGCCCCTCCGAGCGCCTGTACTTCCGGGAGGAGCGGATCGACCTGCTGCTCCAGGAGGTGATGGCGGGCTTCGGGCCGCTGCTGCGGCAGCGCGGCATCACGCCCGTGGTGGACGCCGCGACGCCACTGCCCTTCCCCGCCGACGGCGAGGCGCTGCGCCGGATCCTCATCAACCTGGTGGACAACGCCATCCGGCACGCGCCGGGGGGCCGCGCCATCACCGTCCGCGCCGCCCGCGAGGGTGACGGCCTCCGGCTGAGCGTCGAGGACGAGGGCGCGGGCGTGCCCGAGGGCGACCTGGCGCGGCTGTGGCGGCCCTTCGAGCGGGGAGCGGCGACCGGCGGCAGCGGGCTCGGCCTGGCGGTGGTGCGTCGCCTGGTGGACCTGCACGGCGGCGCGGTGCGGGTGGAACGCGGCGCTGCCCGGGGCGCGCGCTTCGTCGTGACCCTGCCACGCCCGGCCGCAGGGGCGGCGGCATGACCCGTGTGCTGGTGGTCGAGGATGATCCCGGCATCGGGGAGGGGCTGCGGCTCAACCTTGAACTCGAGGGCTATGCGGTCCGCATCGCCACCACAGGCCCCGAGGGACTGGACCTGGCCCGCCGCTGGCAGCCAGCGCTGGTGGTGCTCGACCTCATGCTCCCCCTGCTCGACGGCATGCAGGTGCTGCGGACGCTGCGGGAGGAGGGCCACGACGTCCCGGTGCTGATCCTCTCCGCCCGGGGCGACGAGGCCGACCGGTTGCGGGGTTTCCGGCTCGGCGCCGACGACTACGTGGTCAAGCCCTTCTCCCTGCCCGAGTTGCTGGCGCGCGTGGCTGCCATGCTCCGCCGCGCGGGTCGCAGTGGGGGTACGGCGCACGAGCGGTGGGAATTCGCCGGCATCGTGGTCGACGCCGGGACCCACGAGGTCCGCCGCGACGGGCAGCCGGTGGCGCTTCGACCCCGCGAGTTCGACCTGCTCGTCGCCCTGCTCCGGCGGGAGGGGCGCGTGGCCACCCGGACTGAACTGCTGGAGGAAGTGTGGCGTTACGAGGCCGACGTGGTGTCCCGCACCGTCGACGTGCACGTCGTGGAGCTGCGGCGCAAGCTGGAGCCTGACCCGGCGCGCCCGCGGCACCTGCTGACAGTGCGGAAGACGGGATATCGCCTGGTCCCCGGGTAAGGCCGGGAGAGCGGTGGCCTAGGACAGCGCGGGCTCGAAGCTCCCATCCGGCCGGACCATCTTCACCTCGGTTTCCAGCTCCACCCCGAACTGCTCCCGCACCGTCCGCCGTGCCAGTGCAATCAGTCCGCGCACGTCGGCGGCACTCGCGCCGCCGGTGTTCACGAAGTAGTTGGCGTGCATCGGCGACACTTCCGCCCCGCCCACGCGAGTGCCCTTGAGTCCCGCCGCCTCGATCAGCTGACCCGCCGAGCGGGGCGCGTCCGGCCGCTTCCAGCCCGGCCCCCCCGGGTTCTTGAAGACGCTGCCGCAGCAGGGCTGGTTGAAGGGCGTACCCTCCTGCCTCCAGCGGAAGAGCTCCGCCACCTCCGCCTCGATCGCGGACCGGTCGGTGGCCTCGAGGCGGACGGTCGCCGTGAGCACCACGAGCCCGGTGAGCCCGCTGTGCCGGTACCGGAAGGGAATCTCCCCGCGCGGGATCACCCGGTCCACACCGCTGGCGTCCACGGCGAGCACCGACTCGACCACCTCGGCCCACTCGCCGCCGTGGCAGCCGGCGTTCATGTAGACGCCGCCCCCGACGGTGCCGGGGACGCCCACGAAGCGGTGCAGCCCCGCGAAGCCGGCCTCGGCGGTCTTCCGGGCGGCCAGCGGCTGCGGCAGGCCGGCGCCGGCGCGCCAGCGCCCGTCCCCGAGGGGCTCCAGGCGGTCGAGCCCCCGGCCGAGGCGGATCACCAGCGCGTCGAGGCCTTCATCGGGGAGGAGCAGGTTGGAGCCGAGCCCGAGGGCGAACCACGGAACCCCGTGGGCCGCGGCGCACTGCAGCGCGGCGCCCACGTCCTCGGGCCGCTGCGGGAGGAGGACGGTGGCCGGTCCGCCGATGCGGTAGGTGGTGTAGCGCGCGAGGCCTTCGGCTTCCCGCACCTCGCCCCCCACCCGCGCGCGGAGGGCGGCGATGAAGGCCGGGGTGCGGGCGGAACTCATGTCGTCTCGCGCGACTTCCGGGCGATCTCGTGCCATTCCTGCAGCGAGCAGACGGTGCGTTCCCGGCTCTTGAGCGCGATGATCGCGTCGCAGGCCGCCGACGCCGCCGACATCGTGGTGGTGTACGGCACCCGGTGGGCCAGGGCCGCGGCGCGGATGGTGTAGTCATCCTGCTGGGTCAGCTTGCCGAGCGGGGTGTTGATCAGCAGGCGGATCTGCCCGGAGACCAGCAGGTCGATCGCGTTGGGCCGCCCCTCGTACACCTTGAGCACCCGTTCGGCGGGGATGCCGCGCACCCGGAGGTGCCGCGCGGTGCCGTCGGTAGCGTAGATGCGGAAGCCGAGCTCGTGCAGTCGCCGTGCGATGGGCACCACGGTGACCTTGTCGTGGTCGTTCACCGTGACGAAGACGCCGCCCTCGAGGGGCAGCGGGCCATCGGCGGCGTGCTGGGCCTTGGCGTACGCCATTCCGAACGACTCCGCGATCCCCATCACCTCGCCGGTGGAGCGCATCTCCGGGCCAAGGATGAGGTCCACCCCGTGGAGCTTGTTGAAGGGGAAGACCGCCTCCTTCACCGCCACGTACGGCTGGTCCACGCTGTCCTGCAGGCCGAGCTCGTCGAGGGTCTTGCCGGCCATGACCGCGGCGGCCAGGCTGGCGAACGGCACCCCGGTGGTCTTGGAGACGAACGGCACGGTGCGCGAGGCGCGCGGGTTCACCTCGAGCACGTACACCACACCATCCTTGATGGCGTACTGCACGTTGATGAGCCCCACCACCCCCAGCTTCGCCGCGAAGGCCCGGGTGTAGCGCTTCATCTGCTCCACCTGCGCCTCGGAGATCAGGTAGGGCGGCAGCACGCAGGCGGAGTCGCCGGAGTGAATGCCGGCATCCTCGATGTGCTGCATCACCCCGCCGATCACGCAGCGGTGGCCGTCGGCCAGGGCATCGACGTCGGCCTCGAAGGCATCCTCGAGGAAGCGGTCGATCAGCACCGGGTGGCCGGGCGCCACCCGGGTGGCGCGGCCGAAGTAGTCGCGCAGCGACGGCTCGTCGTAGACGATCTCCATCCCCCGCCCGCCCAGCACATAGGAAGGCCGCACCAGGCAGGGGTAGCCGACCTGACCGGCCACCCGCACCGCCTCGTCGAGCGACATCGCGGTCCCGGCCGGCGGCTGGGTGACGTCGAGCTCCCGGGCCAGCGCCTCGAAGCGCTTGCGGTCCTCGGCGGCATCGATGTTGTCGGGGGAGGTGCCCAGGATCTTCACCCCGGCGGCCTCGAGCCCGCGGGCCAGCTTGAGCGGCGTCTGCCCGCCCAGCTGCACCACCACGCCGAGCGGCTGCTCCACGTGCACGATCTCCAGCACGTCCTCGAGCGTGAGCGGCTCGAAGTAGAGGGTATCGGAGATGTCGTAGTCGGTGGAGACGGTCTCGGGGTTGGAGTTCACCATCACGGTGCGGAAGCCCAGCTCCCGGAAGGCCAGGGTGGCGCGGACGCAGCAGTAGTCGAACTCGACACCCTGCCCGATGCGGTTGGGACCGCTGCCCAGGATGATCACGGTCTTCTCGCCGCGGGCCCGGGCCTCGTTCTCCTCGTCGTAGCAGGAGTACAGGTACGGGGTCTGCGAGGGAAACTCCCCGGCGCAGGTGTCGACCGTCTTGAAGACCGGCCGGACGCCCAGGGCGTGCCGCCGGGCCCGGACGTCGGACTCCCGGGTCCCGCGGAGGTCGGCGAGCTGCCGGTCCGAAAAGCCGAACTGCTTCATGCGGCGCAGCTGGTCCTTCTCCGCCGCGCCCTCCGGCCGCCGCTCCGCGTAGTCGCGCTCGGCCTCGATCAGCTCCAGCATCTGGTCGAGGAACCAGGGGTCGATGCCGGTGCGGTCGGCGACCTCCTCGATGGTGACCCCCATGAGCATCGCCCGCTTGACCTGGTAGATCCGTTCCGCGGTCGGGGTGCGGATCGCGGCCTTCACCGCCTCGAGCGAGGTGTCCGTCAGCCGGTCGTCGATCGGGGCCTTCCCCACCTCCCAGCCGGAGCGGTCCGCCTCGAGCGCGCGGAAACCCTTCTGGAACGCCTCCTTGAAGGTGCGCCCGATGGCCATCGCCTCGCCCACCGCCTTCATCTGGGTGCCGAGCCTGGGGTCGGCGGTGGGGAATTTCTCGAAGGCAAAGCGGGGGATCTTCACCACCACGTAGTCGAGCACCGGCTCGAAGCTGGCCGGGGTGGTCTTGGTGATGTCGTTCGGCAGCTCGTCCAGCGTGTACCCGACCGCCACCTTGGCCCCGATGCGGGCGATGGGGAACCCGGTGGCCTTCGAGGCGAGGGCCGAGGAGCGCGACACCCGGGGGTTCATCTCGATCACCAGCTGCTCGCCCGTGGTGGGGCAGACGGCGAACTGGATGTTGCAGCCGCCGGCGGCGACGCCCACCTCCCGGATGATCTTGATCGCCCCGTCCCGCATCGTCTGGTACTCGCGGTCGGTCAGCGTCATCGCCGGCGCCACGGTGATCGAGTCGCCGGTGTGGACGCCCATCGGGTCGAGGTTCTCGATCGAGCAGACGATCACCACGTTGTCCTTGCCGTCGCGCATCACCTCGAGCTCGAACTCCTTCCACCCGATGATGCTCCGCTCCACCAGCACCGAGCCCACCGGCGAGAGCTCCAGGCCCCGCTCCACGATCGCGATGAACTCGTCGCGGTTGTAGGCGATGCCGCCGCCGGTGCCGCCCAGCGTGAACGAGGGCCGGATGATCGCCGGGTAGCCGGTGTCGGCCACCGCCTCCAGCCCCTCCTCCAGCGAGCGGATGGTGCGGCCCCGCGGCGTGGCCAGGCCGATCCGCTGCATGGCGCGGGCGAACTCCTCGCGGTCCTCCGCCACCCGGATGGCCCGCTCGTTGGCGCCGATCAGCTCCACGTTGTACTTGGCGAGCGTCCCGTCCTTGTGCAGCGCCATCGCCACGTTGAGCGCGGTCTGGCCGCCCATGGTGGGCAGCAGGGCGTCGGGGCGCTCCCGCTCGATGACCCGGGCCACCCACTCCGGGGTGACCGGCTCGATGTAGGTCCGGTCCGCCACCTCAGGATCGGTCATGATCGTGGCAGGGTTCGAATTGACCAGGATGACCCGGTAGCCCTCCTCCTTGAGCGCGCGCACCGCCTGCGTGCCCGAGTAGTCGAACTCGGCGCCCTGGCCGATCACGATCGGGCCGGAGCCGAGCAGGAGGATGGAGCGAAGGTCAGTCCGTTTGGGCATTGACGACGTCCTGGAGGGTCTGGGCGAAGGAGAGCTGGGGCGTCCACCCGGTGTCGGCCGTGAGACGACGGGCGTCCCCGACCAGGTGCGGAATGTCCGCCGTGCGAGTGAGCTGCGGGTCGACCTGGGGCGTGGCGTGCACCCCCAGCAGGCCGGCCAGGTCGGTAAAGATGCTGCCGAGGCTGCGGCCCTGCCCCGAGGCGATGTTGTAGGCCTGGCCCGGCGTCCCCTGGAGCAGCAGCGCCAGGTACGCCCGCACCACGTCGCGAACATCAAGGAAGTCGCGCACCGGCTCCAGGTTCCCGGTCTTGACCGTGGCGGCCCCGATGCGGCGCGCGGCCGCGAGCCGGCGCGCAAAGGCGGGCACCACGTAGTTCTCGGTCTGGCCGGGCCCGGTGTGGGGAAACGACCGGGCAATCACCACGTGCAGCCCGGTGCGCCGCGCCACCTCGAGCGCGGCCACCTCCGCCCCGACCTTGCTCGAAGCGTACGGCGAGACCGGCTGCAGCGGGTCCTCCTCCGTCCGCAGGCGTCCCATCGTGCCGTGGCCGTACACCTCGGCCGTGGAGACGAGCAGGAACCGGGGCTCTCCCGCCCCTTCGTGACGCCGCTGTCCGAGGGCATCAGCCAGGCGGGCGGTGCCGGCCGCATTCACCTCCCACGCCAGGCCGGGATCGCGCCGCGCCTCCGCGCCGGAAGCGAGGGCCGCGAGGTGGATCACCGCGTCGGGCAGCTCCTCGACCGCGGCCCGCACCGAGACCCCGTCCGAGAGCTCGAGCGGCAGCCAGCGCACCCGTAGCCGCTCCGCGGCGGAGAGGAAGTCCGGCGGCGCCTCGCCGGGAAGCCGGGTGCCGAGCACCTCATGCCCGGCCGCCACCAGGGCGGGCACCAGCCACCGCCCCACGAAGCCCCCGGCCCCTGTCACCAGGATCTTCATTTCCCCGCGCCGAGGAGCGCCAGGTCGGCGTCCACCATCATGGTCACCAGCCGCCGGAAGTCCACCGTGGGCGACCACCCCAGGTCCCGGCGCGCCAGGCCGGGGTCGGCCAGCAGGACATCCACCTCGGCCGGGCGCAGGAACTTCGGGTCGGTCGTGACGTACTGCTGCCAGTCGAGCCCCAAATGGCCGAAGGCGATCTCGACCAGTTCGCGTACGGTGTGGGTCTCGCCGCTGCCGATCACGTAGTCCCGCGGCTCGGGCCGCTGCAGCATGCGCCACATCGCGTCGACATAGTCCCCCGCGAAGCCCCAGTCCCGCCGGGCATCGAGGTTGCCGAGCTTGAGCTCCGTGGCGCGGCCCAGCTTGATGCGCGCCGCGCCGTCGGTGACCTTCCGGGTCACGAACTCGATCCCGCGCCGGGGCGACTCGTGGTTGAAGAGGATCCCGCTCACGGCGTAGAGGCCGTAGCTCTCCCGGTAGTTGACCGTGATCCAGTGACCGTAGCACTTGGCCACGCCGTAGGGCGACCGGGGATAGAACGGGGTGGACTCCCGCTGCGGCGTTTCCATGGCCCGGCCGAACATCTCGGAGCTCGAGGCCTGGTAGAACCGGGCCCGGGGCCAGGCCAGGCGGATGGCCTCGAGGATGCGGGTCACGCCGAGGGCGGTGAACTCGCCGGTCAGGACGGGCTGGGACCAGGAGGTTGGCACGTACGACTGGGCCGCGAGGTTGTAGACCTCGTCCGGCTGTGTCTCGCCGATGACGGTGGTCAGGGAGTGCTGGTCAAGGAGGTCTGCCGGGAGGATCGTCACCCGCTCCAGCAGGTGCTCGATCCGCTCGTAGCTGTGGTGGCTGGTGCGGCGGACCACCCCCACGACCTCATAGCCCTTGGCCAGGAGCAGCTCGGCGAGGTAGGACCCATCCTGGCCGGTGATACCGGTAATCAGTGCCCGCGGCATGGTGGCGGGACCCTCCGGAGTTGTGCCAAGCGATTCAGGCGGTTATACTTGTGGGCTCTTTCAGCCGCCACAGTTCCACGTACTCTGGAAGGAAGCTTCGTATGGCCCGGGTGTGCACCGTCTGCAAGAAGGGGCCGATGACTGGCAACAACGTCAGTCACGCCAACAACCGGAAGAAGCGTCGCTGGTACCCGAACCTCCAGACCGTCCGTGTGCTGGTCGAGGGAGCGCCGCGCCGGGTGGCTGTCTGTACCCAGTGCCTCAAGTCTAACCGGGTCAAGAAGGCGACGACGGCTCGCGCCGTCGCCGTGTAGGCGCCTGCGGCGGCCGACGCTCACGTCGGCCGCCGACACCCGCGGGACCAGGCCAGAAAAAAGGGGACCAATCGGTCCCCTTTCGTCGTTCCTGGCGGAGGCGAAGGCGGCTGCCATCACTCGGGCAGCAGCTCGATCCGCGCCACCTCGGCGCCGTCGCCGGGCCGGTGGCCGAGCTTCAGGATCCGGGTGTAGCCGCCCGGCCGGGCGGCGAACCGCGGGCCGATCTCGGCGAACAGGCGGGTAAGCGCCTCGCGCTCCCGGATCTTGGCCGCGACCTGCCGGCGGGCGTGCAGGTCGCCCCGGCGGGCCAGGGTGATGAGCTTCTCGGCGTAGGGACGCAGCTCCTTGGCCTTGGCCACGGTGGTCTCGATCCCGCCATGCAGGATGAGGCTGGTGGCCATGTTCCGCATCAGCGCCCGGCGATGTTCGGACGTGCGCGAAAGCTGCCGGCCCTTGGCTTGGTGTCGCATCAGCCCTCCTCGCCGCCGTCCAGGGCCACGCGGGCACTCGGCGGGGTACCGGGGTGAGCCACGCGGAGGTCGCCGTCGGCCTCCTCGAAGCGCATCCCGAAGTTCAGGTCCTGCTGGCGGAGGAGATCCGCGATCTCCTTCAGCGCCTTCTCCCCGACATTCTTGACCTTGAGCAGCTCGTCCTCGGTGTAGGTCACGAGGTCGCCCAGGGTGCGGATGTTGGAGTTCTTGAGCGAGTTGAGCGACCGGACCGAGAGACCGAAGTCATCGATCAGCTTGGTGAGCTTGTCGCGGAGGGCGCCACCGCCTTGGAGCCCGGCGGGCGCCTCAGGACGGCCCATCGGGACCTTGCCGAACTCGACGAAATACCGGAAGTGCTCCTGGGCCAGGGCCGCCGCATAGGCGATGGCGTCTTCGGGCGACAGGGTGCCGTTGGTCTCGACGCTGACCGTGAGCCGGTCGTAGTCGGTGCGCTGGCCCACGCGGGTCTCGGCAACCGAGAAATTGGCGCGGCGGACCGGGTTGTAGATCGCGTCGATGGTGATGAGGTCCACCGGCAGCGAGCGGTCCTTGGGGTGCAGCTCCGACTCGACGTAGCCGCGGCCCTTGTTGACGTGGAGCTCGCCGTTCACCTCGCGGTCGTCCTGCACCGTGAAGAGGAGGTGGTCGGGGTTCACCACGCGGACCGAGCCGCTCGGGATGATGTCCCGGGCGTACACGGGGCCGGCGCCGTCCTTCTTGATCTTGAGCACCGCCTCGTCGACGTCGTCGGCGAGCACGAGCGTGAGGCTCTTGAGGCGCTGGATGATCTGGTGCACGTCCTCGTGCACGCCGGGGATGGTCTGGTGCTCGTGCACCACCCCGTCGAGGCGGAACGCCCACACGGCGCTGCCCCGCAGCGAGGACAGCAGCAGGCGCCGGAGCGAGTTGCCCAGCGTGTACCCGAATCCCCGCTCGAGCGGCTGCAGCCGGAACTCGGCGATGTTCGGGTTGTCTTCCCGCTTGGTCATCTCGACCAGGTGCGGGCGGACCAGTCCGGTCAGGTCAATGGTCATGGTCACTTCGAGTAGAGCTCGACGATGAGCTGTTCCTGCGCATTGAGCGGGATGGCGTCGCGCGTCGGGCGCTCCGTGACGCGCCCGGCGGCCTTCT
>Ga0268298_10001446_pt1 | contig 28057 bp, 15 predicted proteins | sample WWTPWeurt_MetaG_FD_194462 | JGI IMG/M metagenome (GOLD analysis project Ga0268298, IMG submission 194462) | Activated sludge microbial communities from WWTP in Nijmegen, Gelderland, Netherland - WWTP Weurt | ecosystem: Engineered > WWTP > Aerobic digester > Activated sludge | place... | reverse complement strand
CTACCAGGGCATCAACGCCAACATCATGTCGCTGGGCGGCATCGCCATTGCCATCGGCGCGATGGTGGACGCGGCCGTGGTGATGATCGAGAACGCGCACAAGAAGCTCGAGGCCTGGCAGCACGCGCACCCCGATCAAGCGCTGGTGGGCGAGGAGCGCTGGCAGGTGATGACCGAGGCCGCCGCCGAGGTGGGCCCGGCGCTGTTCTTCTCGCTGCTGATCATCACCCTGTCCTTCATCCCGGTGTTCACGCTCGAGGCACAGGAGGGGCGCCTGTTTGGCCCGCTGGCCTTCACCAAGACCTATGCGATGGCGGCCGCCGCTGGCCTGTCGGTCACGCTGGTGCCGGTGTTGATGGGCTACTGGATCCGCGGCCGCATCCCCGACGAGCAGCGCAACCCCATCACGCGTGCGCTGATTGCCGTCTACCAGCCCGCGCTGGATTGGGTGCTGAAATGGCCCAAGGCCACGCTGGTGATTGCAGTGGCCGTGCTGGCCACCACGGCCTGGCCGTTGACGCGCCTGGGCGGCGAGTTCTTGCCGCTGATCGACGAGGGCGATCTGCTCTACATGCCCTCGGCGCTGCCGGGCTTGTCCACGCAGAAGGCCAGCGAGCTGCTGCAGTTGACCGACCGCATGATCAAGAGCGTGCCCGAGGTGGCGCGCGTGTTCGGCAAGGCCGGCCGCGCCGAGACGGCCACCGACCCCGCGCCGATCGAGATGTTCGAGACCACCATCCAGTTGAAGCCGCGCGACCAATGGCGGCCCGGCATGACGCCGGCCAAACTGGTGGAAGAGCTCGATCGCGCGGTGAAGGTGCCGGGCCTGTCCAACCTCTTCGTGCCGCCCATCCGCAACCGCATCGACATGCTGGCCACCGGCATCAAGAGCCCCATCGGCGTGAAGGTGACGGGGCCCGATCTGGGCGCCATCGACCGCGTGGCCGCGCGCATCGAGCAGCTGGCCAAGGGCGTGCCCGGCGTTTCGTCCGCACTGGCCGAACGCCTCACCGGCGGCCGCTACATCGACGTGCAGATCGACCGCGCGGCCGCTGCGCGCTATGGCCTGAACATCGCCGAAGTTCAGGCCATCGTGGCCGGCGCCGTCGGTGGCGACAACGTCACCGAGACCGTGGAAGGCCGCGCGCGCTACCCCGTGAGCCTGCGCTACCCGCGCGAGTGGCGCGACACGCCGCAGCGCCTGGTGGAGCTGCCCATCCTCACGCCCATGGGCCAGCAGATCACGCTCGGCAGCGTGGCCAAGGTGGCCATCACCGACGGGCCGCCCATGCTCAAGAGCGAGAACGCGCGGCCCTCGGGCTGGGTGTTCATCGATGTGCGTGATCGCGACCTGGCCTCGGTGGCGGATGACCTGCGGGCGGCGGTGGCGAAGGAAGTGAAGCTCGATGCGGGCATGTCGGTGGCCTACTCGGGCCAGTTCGAATACCTGGAGCGCGCCAACGCCCGGCTGAAGGTGGTTGTGCCCGCCACGCTGCTGATCATCTTCGTGCTGCTCTACCTCACCTTCGGCCGCATCGACGAGGCGGTGCTGATCATGGCCACCCTGCCCTTTGCGCTCATCGGCGGGGTTTGGTTTCTCTACGCGCTGGGCTATGCCATGTCGGTGGCCACGGGCGTGGGCTTCATCGCGCTGGCGGGCGTGGCGGCCGAGTTTGGCGTGGTGATGCTGCTGTACCTGAAACACGCGCTGCAGGACCGCCTGGCCACGGGCGCCACGCACACGCCTGCCTTGGTGGACGAGGCCATCCGCGAAGGCGCAGTGCTGCGCGTGCGCCCCAAGGCCATGACCGTGGCCGTGATCCTGGCCGGCCTGGTGCCCATCGTCTGGGGCACGGGCACCGGCTCCGAAGTGATGAGCCGCATCGCCGCGCCGATGCTGGGCGGCATGGTGACGGCGCCGCTGCTCTCGCTGTTCATCGTGCCAGCGGTGTATGCCTTGATGCGAAGGCGCCCACCGACAGCGACGGCGACCGCGTCAACGACACCAAGCTCGCCAACGCCGGACGCAGTGCGATGATGCCCGCTCTGCCCTGCCAACGGGGCGCCTTGCGCTTGCAGCGATCCGCCGCGCCATCGATGAGACTCGCCCCGACACTCAGCCCCGCCCAGCGCGTGTTCAGCGCCTTCTTTCTCTACGCCCTGGCGCTCGGCGGGCTGTTTCCGCGCCTGGGTGACCTGCAACGCGCCATGGGCGCGAGCGAGCGCGAGCTGGGCCTGGCGCTGGTGGGCACGGCCTGCGGCACGATGGTGTCGCTGACGCTGGTGAGCCGCTGGCTCGACCGCATCGGCCACCGCGCGGTGCTGATGGTGCTGATCCCGGGCATGGGCGCGTGTTTTGCGGCGGCGACCTGGGCGCGCAGCCCGGCCACCTTGTTTGCGCTGCTGATCCCGGCGGGCCTGTGCATCGGCGCGGTGGAGATCGTGGTCAACCTCGAGGCCGACCGCGTGGAGCACCAGCTCGGCCGGCGCATCATGAGCCGCGCCCACGCCTTCTGGAGCATCGGCTTCTTCGCAGCAGGCCTGGTGGGCGCGGGCCTGGCGCAGCTGGGCTTGAGCCCGCAAGCGCACCTGGCGCTGATGGTGGCGGTGGTGGCCGCGCTGTGCGCGCTCTTGTTGCGCGGCCTGGAGCCTGCGGCGCACCGCCCCGATGCGCACGCGGGCGAGGCGCCGCACTGGGCGCGGCCCACGCGCGCCACGCTGGTGCTGGTGGCGGCCACGCTGGCTGCCATGGTGCTGGAGGGCGCGGGCGCCGAGTGGTCGGCCATCTATGTGCGCGACGTCTTCGGTGGCTCGCCCTTCCTGGCTGGCGCGGCGGTGGCCACGGGTGCGGGCACGCAGGCCGTCGCCCGCCTGATGGCCGACCGTTTCGTGGAACGTTATCAACCCACGCGCGTGGCACGCACACTGCTGGTCTTGCTGGGCGTGGGCGCGCTGATGGTGCTCACCGCCCCGCACATGGCCGTGGCCTTTGCCGGCTTCGCACTGATGGGTGTGGGCACGAGTGCCATCTTTCCGCTGGCCATGTCGGCCGCCGCGCAGGCCACCGACCGGCCGGCGGCGCTGAACGTGGCGGCATTGGCGCAAACCTCGTTCATCGCCTTTCTGGTGGGCCCGCCACTGCTGGGCTTCGTGGCCACGCAGTGGGGCATCCGCTGGTCCTTCGGCATCGGGCTGCCGCTGGTGGTGCTGGGTTGGTTCGCGGCGCGGGCGCTGTCGCCGAAGATGGAGTGTCACACCAAGAACGCGCACTGATCGCGTCCCCGATCGCTGCACCGGGACAGCGTGCTAGGCTGGCCTCATCGCACCAACACCACGGTTCACACCATGCCGCGCCCCGCCACACCACCCCGCAAGAAGCCCACGCCTGCAAGCCCGCCGCGCCAGACGGTGCTGGTGTTGCAAGGCGGCGGCGCGCTCGGCGCCTACCAGGGCGGCGTGTATGAAACCCTGGCGGCGCATGGCCTGCAGCCCGACTGGGTGGTGGGCACCTCGATCGGCGCCATCAATGGCGCCATCATCGCGGGCAACCCGCCCGAGCGGCGCCTGGCCCGGCTGCGCGAGTTCTGGCAACTGGTGGGCCGTGATGACCCGCTGTCCACGCTGGCCACCAACCCCTTCACCGCCTGGCTGGCGCCCTGGCTCGGCGCCACCGAACTGTGGCAGACCGTGGCCCAGGGCATCCCGGGCTTCTTCGAGCCGCGACGCAGCGGCCTGCTCGACATCCACCAGCCCGTGGCCGTGCACGACGCCAGCTTCTACGACACCACGCCCTTGCGCCGCACGCTCGAGCAATTGGTCGACTTCGACTACCTCAACAAGCGCCACGTGCGCTGCACCGTGTGCGCGGTGGAGGTGGACAGCGGCAAGCTCGTCACCTTCGACAACTGCCACCCGAGCCAGCCCATGGGCCCCGAGCACATCATGGCCAGCGGCGCGCTGCCGCCGGGCTTTCCGCCGGTGATGGTGAACGGCAAGGCGCACTGGGACGGCGGCATCTACTCCAACACGCCGGTGGACGTGGTGATGGACGATGCCGAGCGTCGCGACACCCTGTGCTTCATGATCGACCTGTGGGACCCGACCGAGGCCGAGCCGCGCTCGATCAGCGCTGCGATGGCGCGGCTGAAGGACATCCAGTACGCCAGCCGTACGCACGAGCACCTCGAGGACCACCGCCGCATGCACAACATGCGCCGCGCCATCGAGATCCTGGCGCAGCGCCTGCCAGCCAAGGACCGCGCCGACCCCGACATCCAGCGCCTGGCAAAGCAGGGCTGCCAGAGCACCATCAACGTGGTGCGCCTGATCATGAAGGCCTTGCCCGGCGACGACCACAGCAAGGACATCGACTTCGCCCGGCCGCGCCTGGCCCGCCGTTGGCACGCCGGCCTGGCCGACGCCGAGCGCGCACTGGCCCACAAGGCCTGGCTGGCGCCGGTGCCCGCGCACCTGGGCCTGGTGATTCACGAGCTGGTGCAGGTGGATCAGGCCTAGAGGCGCTTACAACGCACGAAAAAAGGGGCCGATCACTCGGCCCCTTTGTCTTGGCGTGCGCTGCTTACTTCTTGGCTGCAGGCGCGGCAACCGCGGCCGGCGCGGTGGACTCAGCGGCCACCTTCTTGGCGTGGTGACGCTTGCCATGGCGCTTGTGCTTGGCGACCTTGGTGCCCGCATCGGCCGGAGCGGCAGCGGCCTTGGGTGCGGCCGGGGTGGCGGCCACCGCCGGCGTGGCGGGCGTGGCCTTGGCAGCAACCGCAGCAGCCGGGGCGGCCGTGGTGGCGGGCGCTTGCGCAGCCGGTGCAGCGGTTTGGGCGAACGACAGCGCAGCTGCGCCAGCCAGCAGGGTGGCAACGAAGAGGGACTTGGTGGTGGTCATGGTGATGGCGTTCCGATTCAAGTGAGATTCGCTTGTGCTCCGACTCTCTTGAGCGGGCCCGACATTCGCCGGGCTTGTGACCACAACGCCAGGGGCAATCCAGGGTTGACCCTGAACCAGGCACTATATTTTTCTGCACCCTGTCAACCGCAAAGGGCCGGCCTGCAGTGGCCGCGGCCCCGCTGCGGATTCGGGGCATCCCTCGTTTTCGAGCAGCCTGCTCGGTGCTACCGTGGCCCATTGATCCACACCGGTCTTGAGGCTGCCCATGTACCCCGCCATCCACGCCCAGTCGCAACCCGATCGCTTGGCCTTCATCATGGCCGGCAGCGGCGAATCGGTCACCTATGCGGAGCTCGATGCGCGCAGCAACCGCCTGGCGCACCTGATGCGCTCGCTGGGCCTGAAGCGCGGCGACCACTACGCGATGTTCATGGAGAACAACGCACGCTTCATCGAGAGCTGCTGCGCCGGCGAGCGCTCGGGCCTGTACTACACCTGCATCAATTCCTTCCTCACCGCAGACGAGCTGGCCTACATCGTCAACAACTGCGAGGCCCAGGTGCTGATCACCTCGCAGGCCAAGCTCGAGATCGTGCGCGAGGCGCTGCGCCAGTGCCCGCGCGTGCTGCGCTGCCTGGTGACCGATGGCATGCCCGGCGGCCAGGACGACGGCATCTATGTCGACTTCGCCCGCGCAGTGGCGCCCTTCCCGGCCACGCCGGTGGCGGATGAATGGCTGGGCACGGCCATGCTGTATTCCAGCGGCACCACCGGCCGGCCCAAGGGCGTGCAGCGCCCGCTGCCCGACAACCCGCCCTCGCAGCCGCTGCCGTTGTTCGCCTTCTTGAGCAAGCTGTGGCGCTACCGCGAGGGGCTGATCTACCTGTCACCGGCGCCGCTGTACCACTCGGCACCGCAGGCGGCGGTGGCGCTCACCATCCGCCATGGCGGCACCGCGATCATCATGGAGCACTTTGATCCGGAGGCCTACCTGGCCCTGGTGGACAAGTACCAGGTCACGCACTCGCAGCTGGTGCCCACCATGTTCAGCCGCATGCTCAAGCTGCCGCAGGCCACGCGCGACAAGTACAAGCTCAGCTCGCTCGAGACCGCCATCCACGCCGCGGCGCCCTGCCCCGTGCAGGTGAAGGAGCAGATGATCGCCTGGTGGGGCCCCATCATCCACGAGTACTACGGCGCCACCGAGGGCCTGGGCTTCACCGCCTGCGACAGCGCTGAGTGGCTGGCCCACAAGGGCAGCGTGGGCCGCGTATTGCTGGGTGACCTGCACATCCTCGACGAGATGGGCCAGCCCTGCGCGCAGGGCGTGTCGGGCGAGATCTGGTTCAAGACCGCCACGCCCTTCGTCTACTTCAACGACCCCGAGCGCACCGCCCTCACCCGCTCGGCCGATGGCAGCATGAGCACGGTGGGCGACGTGGGCTATGTGGACGCCGACGGCTTCCTGTATCTCACCGACCGCTCCACCTTCATGATCATCTCGGGCGGCGTGAACATCTACCCGCAGGAGTGCGAGAACCTGCTCATCACCCACCCCAAGGTGGCCGACGCCGCCGTGTTCGGCGTGCCCAACGAGGACCTGGGCGAGGAGGTGAAGGCCGTGGTGCAGCCGATGCCGCAGTACCTGAACGACCCCGAGCTGGCCGAGGAGCTGATCGCCTTCTGCGCCACGCACCTGTCACGCCAGAAGTGCCCGCGCTCCATCGATTTCACCGACGCACTGCCGCGCCTGCCCACCGGCAAGCTCTACAAGAAGGCCCTGCGCGACAAGTACTGGGCGGGGCACAAGAGCCGCATCCTTTGACTGTTGAGCTTGTGAAGCCTCAGGCCTTGGTCAGTCGGAAGCCGGCATCCACCAGCAGCACCTCGCCGGTGGTCTTGGCGGCCGAGGCACCCAGGTACCACGCCGTCTCGGCGATGTCCTCGGGCGAGATCACGTCCTCGAGCGCGGCGCGCTCGGTGTAATCAGCGCGGTATTTGCCGTAGCGCTCCCCCAGGCCGTTCTTCAGCCAGGGCGTTTCCACCAGGCCCGGCGCGATGGCGTTCACGCGGATCTCGGGGCCCAGCGCGCGTGCCAGGCCGAAGGTCATCGCATTGATCGCGCCCTTGCTGGCCATGTAGGCGATCGATGAGCCGCGCCCCATCATCGAGGCCACCGACGAGATGTTGACCACGCCCGCGCCCGGCTGCAGCTTGAGCAGCGGCGCCAGCGCGCGCGTCATCTGGAAGGTGCCCACCACATTGACATTGCAGATGGCCTGGAAGTCCTCGGCCTCCAGGCCGTCAAGATTCTTGAGCGCGACGAACTTGGTGGTGCCGGCGTTGTTGACCAGCACGTCGGCGCGGCCGAACTGCGCCTGCACGGCGGCGGCCAGGCGGCGGCAGTCGGCATCGCTGGCGATGTCGGCCTTCACCACCAGCGCTTGCGCGCCCAGCGCGCGGCACTCGGCGGCCACGGCCTCGGCCGGCACCGGATCGCGCGAGAAATTCACCACCACGTCCCAGCCGCGCGAGGCATACAAGCGCGCCGTGGCGGCGCCGATGCCCGACGAGGAACCCGTGACCACACACACCTTGCGTGACGACATGCTGCATTCCCTCCAGATCCTGAAGACGGCATTGTGTGGCCTGCGGGCCAAAGTGCTAAGCTTTCCACCCCCTTGCCGCCCCGATGGAGCCCCCGATGCCTGGCTTGCTTCCCACTGTCGATCCCGATGGCCTGCTGGAGTTCTCGGTGGTCTACACCGACCGCGCGCTGAACCACATGTCGCAAAAATTCCAGGGCGTCATGCGCGACATCTCCGGCGTGCTCAAGTCGGTCTACCACGCCAAGTCAGCGGTCGTGGTGCCGGGCAGCGGCACCTTCGGCATGGAGGCCGTGGCGCGCCAGTTCGCCACCAGCGCCAAGTGCCTGGTGATCCGCAATGGCTGGTTCAGCTACCGCTGGACGCAGATCTTCGAGATGGGCAACATCCCGTCCGAGACCGTGGTGCTCAAGGCGCGCAAGACCAGCGATGCGCGCCAGGCGCCCTTCGCGCCCGTGCCGGCCGATGAAGTGGCCGCGGCCATCCGCCAGCACCGCCCGGCGGTGGTGTTTGCGCCGCACGTCGAGACCGCCTCGGGCATGATCCTGCCGGACGACTACCTGCGCACCGTCACCGCCGCGGCGCACGAGGTGGGCGCGCTGTTCGTGCTGGACTGCATCGCCTCCGGCGCCATCTGGGTGGACATGGCCGCCACCGGCGTCGACGTGCTGATCAGCGCCCCGCAAAAGGGTTGGAGCGGCCCGCCTTGCTGCGCCCTGGTGGCCCTGAGCGAGCGCGCCCGCGAGCGCATCGATGCCACCACCAGCTCGAGCTTTGCCTGCGACCTGAAGAAGTGGCTGCAGATCATGGAGACGTATGAAAAGGGCGGCCACGCCTACCACGCCACCATGCCCACCGACGCGCTCACGCGCCTGCGCGATGTGATGCTCGAATCCCAGGCCATCGGCTTCGAGCGCCTGCGCGAGGCGCAATACGCGCTGGGCCAGCAGGTGCGCGCGCTGCTCGAGTCGCGCGGCCTGCCCAGCGTGGCCGCGCCCGGCTTCCAGGCGCCCGGCGTGGTGGTGAGCTACACCGACGACCCCGAGATCCAGAACAGCCGCAAGTTCCTCGGCCAGGGCCTGCAGACGGCCGCCGGCGTGCCGCTGCAGTGCGACGAGCCCGAGGGTTTCTCGAGCTTCCGCATCGGCCTGTTCGGGCTGGAAAAGCTGCAGCACGTGGAACGCACCGTGCACCACCTGGCGCAGGCGCTCGATGCGCTGATGCCGCAGACCGCCCGCCGCGCCGCCTGAAGCGCATGCTGCCGCACCGCACGGCCGCCGGAGCGGGCGGTGCGCGTGGCGCAAGGCGGGCAACCGCGGTCCTCCGGTCAGCTTCATGAGCAGTAGAGCGCGCGCCAACAACCTCGAATACCTGCTGCGCGAGCAGCTGCGGCTGCACCGCGCGGGCGTGCCCTTGGCGGTGATGGCCGGCATGGTGATCGGCCTGCTGCTGGTGCTGGCCTGCTGGGGCTCGGTCGCACCCGACGTGCTGGCCGGCTGGTCGGCCACGGCGCTGGGCGCCGGCGTGTTCAATCTGCTGGTGCGCCGGCAGCACCGCCGCGAGACCCTGCCCGGCGAAGACGATGCCGCTTGGCGAAAGCGCTATCTGGCCGGCACGCTGGCGCGCGGCCTGTCCTGGGGCCTGTGCAGCCTGATGCTCTGGCCGGCCCACGATCGGGCCTTGCAGATGCTGGTCACCGTGGCCGTGGTGGTGGTGTGCGCCATCACGCTGGCGGTGCTGTCCTTCGATCGCGATGCCTCCTGGGCCTTTGCCCTGCCGGCCTTGCTGCCGCTGCTGTGGCGCCAGGCCGGCAACAGCGGGCCGGTCTCGCTGGCGCTCACGGCCATGCTGCTGGTGCTGGGCGTGGCCATGGCCCTGCTGGCGCAGCAGGCCTACCGCCGCGCCCGCCGCAACGATGCGCTGCGCCAGGCCGAGGCCGAACGCCACGCCGCGCTGCAGCGCAGCGAGCAGCAGCTCAACGACGCCGAGCAGGTGGCCGCGCTGGGCAGCTTCGACTGGAACCCGGTCTCCGGCGCGCTGCATTGGTCCGACCAGCACTACCGCCTCTGGGGGCACGAGTTAGGTGCCGGCACGCCCGGTTTCACGCCCAACTACCGCGCTTTCATCGAGCGCATCCACCGCGACGACCTGGCGCGGGTGGAGCAGGCACTGCAGGCGGCGCTGGACGGCGGCCGGCACTACAGCTGCCAGCACCGCGTGCTGTGGCCCGACGGCTCGGTGCGCGAAGTGCAGGCCCGCGGCGAGGTGATGTTCGATGGCGCCGGACGCGCCGTTCGAATGATAGGCACGGTGCAGGACATCACCGAGCGCCTGCGCGCCGACGAATCGCTGCGCACGGTCGAATTCGCCATGAACGCGATGACCGATCCCGTGGCGGTGATCGACCAGGACCAGGTCTACCGCGTGGTCAACGACGCCTGGTGCGCTGTCAATCTGCGCAGCCGCGAGCAGACGCTGGGGCGCAGCGTCCCGCAGATCTTCCCGGCGGTGATCAGCCCGCAGCGGCGCATGGCCATCCGCGATTGCATCCAGCACGGCCGCTCGGCCGTGGTGCGCAGCACCAGCCCGAGTGCGGGCAGCATCGGCCGTTTGATCGAGACCCGCTACCTGCCCTTCCGCGACCCGCACGTGGTCTGGCACGGCGTGCTGATGATCTCGCGCGACATCACCGAGTCGGCGGCCAACGAGGCCGCGCTCGCCGCCAGCCTGGACAACCTGCGCCTGATGCTCAACGCAACGGGCGATGCCATCTTCGCGTCCGACGCAAGAGATCCGCAGCAGCGCGTGCTCTTCGTCAACGAGCAGTTGCTGCAGCTGTGGAACATCCCGCCCGAGCAGGCCGAGCAGGTGACGCCGGCCTTGATCATCGAGCATGCGCGGCCGCTGTTCGTGGATGCCGACCGCGAAGTGGCGCGCATCGCGCAGGTCATCACGAGCGGCGCAGCCACCGAGGACCGCATCACGCTCAAGGATGGCCGCGTGCTGGTGCGGCGCTGCATCCCCACGGTGGCCAGCGGGCGCCAGGTGCGGGTGTGGGGCTTCCGCGACGTGACGGCCGAGGCGCGGGCGCAAAGCGCGCTGAGCGATTCGGAATCGCGCCTGCGCGCCCTGCTGGACGCCTTTCCGGGCTACATCACCGCGATCAATACCGACTACGTCTATCAATACGTCAATGCCCGCGTTGCGGCGCTGTACGAGCGCAGCCCGGCCCAGATGGTGGGCCAGCGCGTCGAGGACATCGTGGGCCCCGAGCGGGCGCGGCAGATCGAGCAGGAGGTGCCGCGCACCCTGGCCGGCGAACGCGTGGTGATCGAGCGGCGCATCGCGGCCGCACCGGGACGGGCGGGCCTGGTGATGCTGGTGACCATGGCCTCGGGCAAGGGGCCGCACGGCGAACAGCTGATCTATGCCTTTGGCACCGACATCACCGAGCTGAAGCAGACCGAGCGGGCCCTGCTGGCGGCCAAGGACGAGGCCGAGAGCGCCAACCGCGCCAAGTCGCAGTTCCTGTCCAACATGTCTCACGAGCTGCGCACGCCGATGAACGCGGTGCTCGGCTTCGGCCAGCTGCTCGAGCTGAATGGCCCGCGCAACCTCACCGAGCGACAGCTGCAGCAGGTGCAGGAGATCCTGCGCGCAGGCCAGCACCTGCTCAGCCTGATCAATGACCTGCTCGACCTGGCCCGCATCGAGAGCGGCCACGTTTCGGTGAGCCTGGCGCCGGTGGACCTGCCGGCCCTGATCGACGAATGCCTGCGCCTCACCCAGGGCCTGGCCCAGCGCCATGGCGTGACGATGGCGCCCGCCCCGGTCGAGCTCGGCGCGGCCAGCGTGCAGGCCGACCGCATGCGCCTGAAGCAGGTGCTGCTCAACCTGCTGGCCAACGCCATCAAGTACAACCGGCACGATGGCCAGGTGTCGATCCACTGCCGCGCCATGGGCAGCTCGCACTGGCGCATCGAGGTCAACGACACCGGCCTGGGGCTGGACGAGCAGGCGCAGAGCAAGCTGTTCCAGGCCTTCGAGCGCCTGCAGGCCGACAAGACCCTGGTGGAGGGCACGGGCATCGGCCTGGCGCTCTCACGCCGGCTGGTGCAGCTGATGGCCGGCGAGATCGGCATGAGCAGCCAGGTGGGTGTGGGCAGCTGCTTCTGGGTGCAGCTGCCCCGCAGCCACGCCCTGCCCCTGACGGCAGGGCCCGACGCAAGCCAGCCCGCGCTACCGGCCCACCTACCGGCCCACCAGCCCGCCCCGCCGCTGCCCGACATGGCCGACGCGCAAGGCACCGTGCTGTGCATCGACGACAACCCGGTGAACCTGGCCCTGCTGGTGGCGCTGCTGGAGGACCGGCCGGGCCTGCAGGTGGTGACCAGCACCGCGCCCCTGCGCGGCCTGGCCCTGGCCCAGGAGCTGCGGCCCGACCTGGTGCTGCTGGACATCCAGCTGCCCGACATCGACGGCCTGGAGGTGCTGCGCCGCCTGCGCCACAGCGCCGACACCGCGCACATCCCGGTGATTGCCGTCAGCGCCGACGCCATGCCGACGATGGTGGAGCGCTGCCTGGCCGCCGGCTTTGCGGACTATGTGACCAAGCCGGTGGACGCCGACCGCCTGCTCGATGCGGTGGACCGCGAGCTGGCCGGCCGCAGCGCGCCGAACCCGCCGGCCCTCGATCCACGGGCCCCCGACCAGCAGGACAGCGCCTAGGCAGCCTGCGTCACGCGGAACCGCGCCACATCGTCCTGCAGCGTGGTGGCCTGGCCCTGCATGGTGCCGGCGGCGGCCACGGTCTGCTCCACCATCGCGGCGTTCTGCTGCGTCATGCGGTCGAGCTCGGACACGGCCTGGCCGATCTGGTGCACACCCGAGGCCTGCTCGCGCGCGCCGACAGCGATCTCGTCGAGCAGCTGGTTCACGCGGTCGGCATTGCTCACGATCTCGTCGATGGTGCGGCCCGCCTCGCGCACGATCTGCGTGCCCGAGGCCACCTTGTCCACGCTCGATCCGATCAGGCCCTTGATCTCGCGCGCCGCAGCTGCCGAGCGCCCGGCCAGGGCCCGCACCTCCTGAGCCACCACCGCAAAGCCGCGGCCGGCCTCGCCCGCTCGCGCCGCCTCCACTGCGGCATTCAGGGCCAATATGTTGGTCTGGAAGGCGATGCCGTCGATCACCGAGATGATGTCGCCGATCTTGCTGGACGCATGGTGGATGTCCTCCATCGTGCTCACCATCTGCTGCATCACCTGCCCGCCGCGCGTGGCCACCTCGGCATTGCCGCGGGCCAGCTGCGCGGCCTGCTGCACGTTGTCGGCGGTGGTCTTCACGGTGGCCGAGATCTGCTCCATCGAGGCCGCTGTTTCTTGCAGGTTGGCCGCCGTCTGCTCGGTGCGCACCGACAGGTCTTGCGCGCCCGAGGCGATGTCGCGGCTGGAGCCCAGCAGCTCGTCACTGGCACTGCGCATGCGCCCCACCATGCTGCGCAGGCTGTCCTGCATCTCGCCCAGGCTGCGCATCAGCCGCGCCGCCTCGTCGCGACCGCGCGGCTTCGGACTGGTGGTCAGGTCGCCATGCGCCATGGCCTGCAGGTGCAGCTCGGTCTCGCGCATGCTGCCGTTCATCACCAGATAGAAGCACCAGAACAGGTAGCCGCCCAGCAGCAGCGTGCCCACCACCACGGCCGCTTCCACGCGCCACATGCGCTGGGCATGGGCCAGCACATGGTCCACATAGATGCCCGAGCCGATGATCCAGCCCCAGGGCTCGAAGCCCATCACGTACGAGACCTTGTCCACCGGCTTGTCGCTGCCCGGCTTGGGCCACTGGTAGGCCACGAAGCCGGCCTTGTCGCGCTGGACCACGTCCACGAAGGCCTGGAACAGCTTCTGGCCGTTCGGGTCCTTGTAGTCGGCCAGATCGCTGCCATCGAGCTCGCGCTTGATCGGATGCATCACCATGCGCGGGCTCATGTCGTTGATCCAGAAGTACTCGGTCTGGCTGTAGCGCAGGCGACTGATCGCATCGCGCGCCAGGGCCTGCGCCTGGGCCCGCGTGAGCCGGCCCGACAGCTCCATCGAATGCGCCCAGGCCAGCATGCCGTGCGCCACCTGCACATGCTGCTGCGTGGCCTTCTGCTCGGCCTGCATGCCGTTGTCAAAGCTGCCCCAGGCCTGCCAGCCCACGAGCGCCAGCATGGGCAGCACCAGCACGGCGCTGATGAGGCTGGTCTTGAAATGAAAACCCAACTGCCGAAACAAGCGCACACCCGGCGACCACAAGCCGCGCAAGCGACCGCTGTTCCTGAAGCTGGCTTGGGCGTTGGGGGACTGCGAAGGCGCCAGCGCGGCGCGGAAGGACATGGTGGACATCTGTACTGCTCTCCTGATGGGAGCCGACAAGGACACCTGACGTCGGCTGTGGGGGATTCTGTACAAGCCGATCCACCCTCAAAGCAGGAACAAGGCCGCGCTTGCGGCGCATTTCAGCCGGAAGGCGTCAGTCCAAGGGCCACTTCGGACGCTGCACCTTGCGGTAAGGCAGTTGCCTCAGGTCGGCCGTCACCGAGCCGGGCGCAGCGGCATACAGCACCTGGCTGGCCACCTTGGCGTAGTCGGCGTGGAAGTGCTGGGACGACTTGACCACCACCACCTGGCAGGCCGCCAGATCGCAGCCCAGTTGAGTGAACAGGTCGCGGCCGATGGCCTGGTTGCGGATGGTGTTGATCACCACCTGCACTCCGGTGGGCCCCACGCTCAGCAGCGCGCAATCGCCCATGGCGGTGGGCGTGCCGGACAGGCCGCTCATGCGCAGTTCGCGCTGCAGGGCCAGCACGGTGCAGTTGGCGTCGAGCGGGTCGCCCGACAGTGCGCTCACTTTGCCGCCCAGGCGCATGGCCAGCGTGGCGCCCACGCCGGCCTCAAAGGCGATGCGCACGGCGCCCGGGTCCCACAGCGGGCCCAAGGCCGCACGCTGCACGCCGCGCTCCACCAGGCGGCGCAGCATGAAGGTGGCGTCGGACGCGGCGCCGCCGCCGGCGTTGTCGGCGCTGTCGGCGATCACCGTGGTGCCGGCGTGCGCCAGGGCCTGAGTGATGGCCTCGTCCATGCCCAGCATCGGCGAGGCCAGGTCCTCGCGCAGGGCCACCAACTCATCCGCCAATTGCTGCGCCAAGGCCTGCGCCCGCGCGGCATCACCATCGGCATAAACCAACACCTTGGTGCCCATGTCGGGCGTGTCGCCCCAGGGGAAGCCATGGGTGATCGAGATCGACAGGATGCCGCCCTGCCCCTCCAGCGCCTGGATGCGGTCGACGAAGCCGCGCGCCGGTTGCCGCGAGGTGTGGACCATGCTGATCATCTGGCAATCCGCCACCGCCGCCACGGGCCGCACGCGCCGCTGCACCATGGCCTCGCACAGATCCACCAGCTCGAAGGCGCGCTCCAGCGCGTCGGTGTGCGGATACTCCTTGAAGGCGATCAACAGATCGGCGTTGCGCACCATCGCCTCGCTGAGGTGGTGGTGCGGATCGAGCTCGGCCCCCAGCACCACCTGCGTGCCGACGATGGCGCGCACGCGCTGCAGCAGATCGCCCTCGCAATCGTCATAGCCATCGGCCACCATGGCGCCGTGCAGGCCCAGCACCACCATGTCCACCGGCATCGCGGCGCGCAGGTCGGCCAGCAGCTCGTCGCGCAGCGCCTCGTAGGCCACACGGGTGGTGATGCCGCTGGGCTGCGCCGCCGCCACCATGCCCTCGACCACCTGCCAGCCGCGCTCGCGGGCCCGCTGCCGCGCGGCCCACAGCGGGCCGGCGAAGAAGCTCATGTGATCGGGGTGCTGGCCCGCAGCGTAGTAGCCGCGCTCGCGAAACGAATCCAGCCCGGTGGGCATGGGCGCGAAGGTGTTGGTCTCGGTGGCGAGGGTGGCGGTGAAGACTTTCATGGGGCGATGAATGTTGGGCTGGTGCTCGGCATCATCGCATCGGTAGGATTCCTGCCATTCAGCATCGGCGCGAGGCCGAGGCCACCGGGTGACCGGCTGCCTCCATGTCCCCCTTCGTCAGCCCGCCTGGGCTGACGAATTCCTCCTCTACTTACGGCATCCGGTCACCCGATGCCCTCGGCCCGGAGCCGCCAGCGCACATCGCAACCCCCCTCACCCGAGCACCACGGTGGCGTTTCAGCGTTGGGGTGGGTTGCCGTGTTCTGCGCACATTAAGGAGGAGCCGCCGACCCAACGGGTTGGCGGCGGGGGACAGTGCGCAGAACACGGCAACCCAGCCCAACGCGTCTGCGCTCATGGTCGCAGTATCAGCATCGATCCAACCAACAACGTTCGGCACAACGCTCAATAGATCGAACCGACATCAAGCCCCAGCAGTCGCCCCACGCCCCTTCACCACCGCCTGCCGAAACGCCTCCAGGCTGCGGCGCAATCGCGCCGGCCCATCGGTCTCGGGTGGCTCGTGCCTGCGCAATGCGGCCTCCTGCCGAGCGGCCTCGGCGGCCAGGGCCATGCCGCCCACCTGGGCAGCGCCGGACTTCAGCGTGTGCACCAGGCGCAGCAAGGTCTCGGTGTCGCCTTGCTTCAAGGCCGCTTCGGCCTGGGCCAGTGCGGCTTCGGCCGATTGGTCGAAGTAGGCCAGCAACTCGTCCACATAGCCCGGATCGGAGCCGTCGGCCACCATGGGCAGGGCGGCCAGCACCGTGGGGTCGTAGAGGGCCAGCACCGAGTTGCGCTTGAGGGGCATGGTGGTGTGGGCATCGTCGTGCGGGCCGCCGCGGTGCGTCCAGCGCTGCACGGTGGCCAGCAGGGCATCGGACAGCACGGGCTTGGTGAGAAAGTCGTTCATGCCCGCGGCCAGGCAGGCGGTGCGGTCCTCGGCGAAGGCATTCGCAGTGAGCGCCACGATGGGCAGGCTCTGCGCCAGCGGGCCTGCCACGCCGGCGCGCACGCGGCGGGTGACCTCCAGGCCGTCCATGTCGGGCATCTGCCAGTCCATCAGCACCAGATCGAAGGCGCGGCGGCCCAGCATCTCGAGCGCCTGCGTGCCATCGCTGGCCGCGGTGCAGGCGTAGCCGGCGTGGCTGAGCAGGCGGCAGACGATGGTCTGGTTCAGGGGATCGTCCTCCACCACCAGCACCTGCACGGCCTTGCGCTCGGTGGCGCCGGGCTCGGGCGCGACACTTTGCTCCGGCACGGGCTCGGCCGGCAGCATCACCGGCGGCACGCTGGCCTGCGGGTGGTGGCGCGCCAGGCGGCTCACCAGCGCGGAGCGCAGCACCGGCTTGATGATGTTGCGCGGCAGCTTGAGCGTGGTGCGGATCAGCGAGCTCTCGCCACTGTCGGCACCGGTCATGCCCACCAGGTGCTCGGGGTCGAGCACGTCGGCGGCGTCGCTCAGGCATTGGGTGGCGCCGGCATCGTCGCAGGCCAGCAGCACCCACGGTGGCTCGCCGGGGCCGCGGTGCATGGTGAGATATTGGCGCAATGCCGCGCCATCGGCCACGCGCTGCGGCTGACAGCCCAGGCGCTGCAATTGCGAGCTGAGTGCGCGTGCGCTGGGCTCGTGCGGCTCGTAGAAGGCCACCGGCAGGGCCAGCGGCGGCGGGCTGCGCGGCACCTGGTGGGCTGGTGGCAGCGGCAGCTCGATGTGGAAGCTGCTGCCCTGGCCCAGCTCGCTTTGCACACTGATCTGCCCGCCCATGGCCACCAGGATCTGGCGCACGATGGACAGGCCCAGCCCGCTGCCGCCGTAGCGCCGGTTCATGCCTTCGTCGGCCTGGCGGAAGGGCTCGAAGATGTGCGGCAGTTCGGCCGGGCTGATGCCGATGCCGGTGTCGGTGATGCTGATGCGCACCAGGTCGGGCCCGGCGCCGTTGGCCAGCGTGACGACGATGTCGCCGCGCGGCGTGAACTTGATGGCATTGCCCAGCAGGTTGAGCAGCACCTGGCGCACGCGCTGCGCATCGCCATGGCGCCAGGGCTGCAGGCCGGGCTGCACCACGCACGACAGCGTGAGGCCCTTGGCGCGCGCGGTGACGGCCGCGGTGGCGAGCGCGGCGTCCACTGCATCGAACAGGTGGAAGTCCTGCGGCGAGAGCTGCAGCTCACCGGCTTCGATGCGCGAGAGATCGAGGATGTTCTCGATCAGGCCCAGCAGGTTCATGCCGCTGCGCTGGATGGACTGCACCAGGTGCGTCTGTGAATCGGGGTCGGTGTCGCCGCCCTGCAGCAGCTGGGCTGCGCCGATCACCGCATTGAGCGGTGTGCGCAGCTCGTGGCTCATGTTGGCGAGGAAGCGGCTCTTGGCCAGCGAAGCGGCCTCGGCCGCGTTCTTGGCCAGCTGCAGCTCGCGGTGCGCCTGCTCGCGCTGCAGCAGCAGCTCGCGCAGCAGGGTGGCCAGGCCGAGCAGATCGTCCTCGCCCGGCCCGGCGGCGCCTTGCTGCAGCCCGCGCATCAGGTCGCCGGCGCTGGCGCGCAGCGTGTCGAGCACCAGCTTCTGGTTGTCGGCCTCTTCGCGCAGGCGCTCGTTGGCCTGCGTGAGCTCCTGCGAGGACAACTCGAGGCTGCGCGAGCGCAGCTCGAGGTCGCGATCGAACTGCACATAGCTTGACGAGACCATCTCCACCAGGCGCTGGAAGCGCGCGTCGAAATCGGCCTGCGCGAGCGGGTTGTCGCGCAGGGCTTCGAGCACGGTCTGCAGCGCGGGGATCGAGTCCACGCCAAAGCAACGCTTGATCTGACGCATCAGCAGGGTGTGGGGGTCGTTCATCGTGCGGTCCTGCGGCGTTTGGGACAAGTGGTGCTCAGGCCAGCTCGACCAGGTGGGTGATGGTCATGGTCTGGTTGTGCAGGCTGCAATCGCCGGCTTCGTGCGTGGGGCTCATCTCGCCATTGCTGTAGAAGCCGGCGCGGTGGCAGCCGGCGCCCAGCACGTCGGCCACGGCCTCCACCTCCTCGTCCACGCGCGGGCCCATCACCAGCTTGCGGCCGACGCAGGTGACCATCAGCGCCAGGCGATCGCCCAGCGCGGCATCGCCCTCGTGCCACACCTGCCGGGCAGCGGCCTCGGCGCCTTGCACCAACGAATCAATCGACGCGTGCATCAGCCGCAGCTGGCCATCGGGCTGGATGTCGCCGGCCAGGGTGATGCTGCCGGCGGCCTCGTCCAGGCCCAGGATGGTGCGGATCAGGCCGCCGCCGTCGGGCCCCGCGCCCAGCATCTCGAAGGGGAACAGCAGGCCGGCCTGCGGCAGGTCCTTGGCGTGCTCGCCCAGGTAGCGGCGGTAGACATTGAGCGCGGGCTCGCCGTCCAGCTCGTGCAGCACATTGCCCACCGCACGCGTCACGCGGCGCGCCGGACCGAAGGGCTTCCAGCCGTGGAAGGAGCCGTGGCGCAGCCGCGTGCGCGGGCTGGCAAAGCCCAGGGCCACGATCTGCGCGCTGTCGATGGCCTGGCTGGACAGGGTGTAGGTGCGCGTGAAGCGGCCCGCATCGCCGGCCAGGCCGCCCGAGATGCCCACGCCGGCCGGCAGCACGCTGCGCAGCCCGGCAATGAGCGCGCTGCCATTGATGTGCACGCCCTGCGCGAACACCAGCACGTCGTGCAGACCTTCAGCGCACAGTTGACGGCCCAGGCGCTCGCCGGCGGCGAAGCTGTCGTCCATGGCGTGCAGCGCGGTGGTGGCCTGGTGAATGTCGGGGTGCTCGAAGTGCAAGGCGGTGAGCACCAGCTGCTCGTCGGTCACGCCCTCGTTGCCGATCTCGCCGGCCGTGCTGCAGCCGGCCAGCAGGGCCTGCGGCAAGGCTGCGCGCAGCGCCGGCAGCAAGCCCTCGCGGGTGAGGCAGGCGATGCCGCCAAAGGCCAGCACGAGCTGCGGGCCCACGGACGCCAGGCTGGCCAGCGCTTGCGGCGTGGGCAGCCCGGTGCAGGTGATCTGGGCAATCTTCATGCGCATTCGCTCCGGTGTTCGCTTGGCAGGGGCAGGGGCAAGGCCGGTGCCCGCGCCTGGGCCTGCGCGCTGCGAATGGCGGCCAAGGTGTCGGCCAGCAGCGTGTTCAGCCGATCGACCTCGCCACGCGCCGGCCGCCCGCCCGCGCGCACGGCCGCCTCCAGCTGCGCCACCTCGGCGGCGAGCGCGCCCGCGCCCACCTGCCCGGACGTGGACTTCAAGGTGTGCAGCGCACGCACCAGGGTCGGGTGGTCCTCGTGCTCGCAGGCCCGGGTGATGGCCTGCAACTGCTGCACCGCGCCCTCGGTGAACAGCGCCAGCAGCTGGCTCACGCAATCGGGGTCCGAGCCGTCCAGCACCATGGGCAGCGAGTTCAGCACCTGGGGATCAAACAAGGGCACGGTGGCCGCCGTCACGTCCGCCGCCTCGGATGGCGGTGTCGGGTGGGTGCTGGTCACGGCGGGCATCTGCTGGGTCTCGAAGGACTGCTGTGTCCAACGATCGACGCAAGCGATCAGCTTGGCGGCCAGCACGGGCTTGGTCAGGAAGTCGTTCATGCCGGCCGCCATGCAGGCACCGCGGTCCTCGGCAAAGGCATTGGCGGTGAGCGCCACCACGGGCACCGCCCGGTTCAGCGGGCCGGCCTCGCCGGCGCGCAGCCGGCGCGTGGCCTGCAGGCCGTCCATGTCGGGCATCTGCCAGTCCATCAGCACCAGGGCCACCGGCTGGGCGGCCAGCAGCTGCAGCGCCGAACCGCCGTCACCGGCCACGGTGCAGCGGTAGCCGGCGTGCTCGAGCATCGCGCGCACCACGGCCTGGTTGATCGGGTCGTCCTCCACCACCAGCACTTCGATGGCATGGCGTGACCGGCCCGTGGTCGCGCTGGCCACGGCCGGCTGCCGCAGGCGCACGGCCGCCAGGCGGCTGACCACGGCCGAGCGCAGCACGGGCCGCGCCACCGCGCGAGGCAGGCCGACCACGTCGCGCGCATGGGCCTCGGCGGCCGCGCCGTCGTCGGTCATCTGCACCACGTGGCGTGGCTCGATCCAGTCGGCGGCCGAGGCGAGCAGCTCGCGTCCACGATCGGCATCCGTGGCCACGAACAGCCAAGGTGCGCGTCCTTGGGCATCGGGTTGCGCCATGAACTGGCGCAGGCTCGCCTCGTCGTCGCAGCGCTGCGCCGTGCAGCCCAGGCGCCGCAGCAGCGCCTCGAGCGCCCGGGCGCTGGGCTCGTGCGGCTCGCACCAGGCCACGCGCAGGCCCAGGGCCAGCGGCTCCTTGGGACGCACGGCGGCCATGGGCAGGGGCAGCTGCAGCGTGAAACAGGTGCCCAGGCCGGGCCGCGAGCTCACCTCCACCCGGCCGCCCATCAGCTCGGCCAGCTCGCGGCAGATGGTGAGGCCGAGCCCGCTGCCACCGAAGCGGCGCGTGGTGGACACGTCGGCCTGCTGGAAGGGCTCGAACACGCGGCGCAGGGCCTCGGCCTCGATGCCCACGCCGGTGTCGCGCACGTGCAGGCACAGCTCGTCCGGGCCCGGGCCGGCGGCGAGCTCGAGCGTGACATCGCCGCGCGGCGTGAACTTGATCGCATTGCCCAGCAGGTTCATCAGCAGCTGGCGCAGGCGCAGGCCGTCGCCATGGCGCCAGGCGCACAGGCCGGGTGGCACGATGCACGACAGGCGCAGGCCCTTGGCCAGGGCCGGCGCGGCCGACGACAGCACCGCCGCGTCCACGCACTCCAGCACATTGAAATCCTCGGGCGCGAGCTGCATGGCGCCCGACTCGATGCGCGCCAGATCGAGCACGCTCTCGATCAGGCCCAGCAGGTTGCTGCCGCTGGTGCGGATGATGTCCACCAGCTCGCTGCGCCGCGCAGGGTCGGCACCCTGCGCCTGCAGCAGCTGCGCGGCGCCGATCACGCCATTGAGCGGGCTGCGCAGCTCGTGGCTCATGTTGGCCAGGAAGCGCGTCTTGGCCTGCGAGGCCGACTCGGCCATGTGCCGCGCCAGCCTGGATTCATTGGCCTCGCGCTGCAGCGCCACGTTGAGCGCCACCAGCGCGTCGCCGCGGTGCTGGATCTCGTCGATCATGCGGTTGAAGGCAGCCACGGCGCGGCCCACCTCGTCGCGGCCCGCGGGCGGCAGGCGGCGCTCGTAGACCTGATCGTGGGCGATGGCCGTGGCGGCGTCGGCCAGTTGTTGCACGGGCACGCTGATGCGCCGCGCCAGGCGCTGCGAGATGGCCAGCGCCAGGCCCAGGCCGAGCACGGCCGCCGCCACGGCGGCCAGCACCTGCCGCTGCAGCATGCCCAGCTGCTCGCCCAGATCGAGCTGCACGGAGACCGAGCCCGCCTCGTGGCCCTTGGCAAAGATTGTGCTGCTGGCCACCAGACGCCCCTCGGCCAGCCCGCCGCTGTTTTGCCCGCGCCCGGGTGGCCGGCCTTCGCCCCAGGCGTAGAGCAGGCCGCCCGCGGTGTCATAGACCCACACACCCTGGACGCGGCTCTGGCCACGCAGCACCGACATCGCATCGCGGATGCCCTGCTCGTCCAGCACGGCCACCGGCGCCTGCAGCGTGAAGGCGACGGTGCGTGCATCGGTCTCGGCGCCGCGGCGGGTCTGCTCGTCGGTGGTCCACCAGGCGATGGCCAGCATGGCCAGCATCACGAAGCTGGCCGACAGGCCCGCGCACAGCGTGAGCAAGAGCCCCAACCGGATGCTCAGCGAGCGGCCGGAGATCCGGCCCACCTTCTTCAGCAGCATGCTCCTTGCCCCTCAGCCCGGCACGGCGGCCGGTGCAGCCGCCATGAAGCGCTCGAACTGGTCCACCGGCATGGGCCTCGCATACAGGAAGCCCTGGTGCAGGCTGCAACCCAGCGAGCGCAGCGCCAGCGACTGGGCCTCGGTCTCCACGCCCTCGGCCACCACCTGCACATCGAGCATGCGCGACAGGGTGACGATGGAGGCCACCAGGGCACCGTCCTTGCCGCCCCGCTGCACGTCCATCACGAAGGAGCGGTCGATCTTGAGCTCGTCGATGGCAAAGCGCTTGATGTAGCTGAGCGAGGAGAAGCCGGTGCCGAAGTCATCGAGCGAGAGCTTGAAGCCGCGGCTGCGCAGCAGATCGAGCCGCGCCACGGCGCGGTCCACGTCGGTCATCAGCATCGATTCGGTCACCTCGAGCACCAGGTGCTCGGGGCGTACGCCGTGCTGCTGCACCAGCTGGGTGAGCTGCTCGGCCAGGCCGTCGGCCATGAAGCAGGGCGCGGCCACGTTCACCGACACCGGCAGGGGCGCCAAACCCTCGCGCTGCCAACGGCCCATCAGCGCGGCCACCTGCTGCAGCATCCAGTCGGTGAGCGGCAGGATCAGGCCCGTCTCCTCGGCCAGCGGAATGAAGTTGCCTGGCGGCACCAGGCCGCTGACGGGGTGCTGCCAGCGCACCAGCGCTTCGGCGCCCACGGTGGCACCCGAGCGCGCATCGGTCTTGGGCTGCAGGTACACGCGCAGCTCGCCGCCGTGGATGGCGCGGCGCAGATCGGCCTCGCGCGCCAGGCGGGCGCTGGCCACGGCGTTCATCTCTTCGTCGAAGAAACTGTGGCGGGCGCGGCCGGCCTTCTTGGCCTCGTACAGGGCCTGCTCGGCAAAGCGCGTCAGGTCGCCCGCATCGCGCGCGTCGCGCGGGAACAGCGCGATGCCGATGCTGGCGGTGAGCTGCAGGCTGCGGCCCTGCACCTGGATCGGCTGGGCCACCGCCTGCAGCAGGCGCTCGGCGGTGGTACTGGCGTGGTCGGGTCGGCCGATGTCCACCAGCATCAAGGTGAAGGCATTGCCACCGATGCGCGCCACCACCTCGGTGTGGCCCGAGCGCGAGGCGGACGTGAGGTCGCCGCCGCGCGTGCCAGTCTGCAGGCGCGCGGCCACGGCGCGCAGCACCTCGTCGCCGCCCAGGTGGCCGAGCGCGTCGTTCACGCTCTTGAAGCGGTCGATGTCCAGGTGCAGCACGGCGCATTGCGCGTTGTTGCGGCGCGCCTGCTCGAGGGCCGGCGCGGCCAGCTCGAGAAAGAAGTCGCGGTTGGGCAGGCCGGTGAGCACGTCGTGCAGCGCCAGGTGGCGGATCTGCCGCTCGGCCTCCACGCGCTCGGTGATGTCCTGCGTGATGCCCTCGACGCCGGTGAGGCGGCCGTGCTGGTCGCGCACCGGCTCGGCCTGCTCGAACACGGTGCGCACCATGCCGTCGAAGCGTTCGATCGGGAACACCAGCTGGTAGGGCTGGCCCTCGCGCGCGGCGCGGCTGCGGGCCGAGCCCACGCGCTCGCGGTCGGAGTCGCGCACCCGCGCCAGAAAGGCCTCGGGCGAGGCGCATTGCAGGGCCTCGGCCGGTGCGCCGAAGATGCGGGCCAGTTCCTCCGAGCAGGCCATGTGGCCCTCGGTGCTGCTGAAGGACCAGTTGCCCATGTGCGCCATGCGCTGCGCGCGGGCCAGGCTCTCGCGGCTGTGGCGCATGGCCTCGGCGGCCTGTGCGGCACGCAGGCCATAACGCACGCGGTGGGTGAGCAGGGCCCACTGGATGGGCTTGGTGATGAAATCGGTGGCGCCGGCCTCGTAGGCGCGCTCGATGGATTCGGTGTCGTTCAGGCCGGTGAGCATCAGCACCGGCGTGCGCTGGCCGTGCGGCGTGGCGCGCAGGCGGCGGCAGGTCTCGTAGCCGTCGATGCCGGCCATCATCACGTCGAGCAGCAGCAGATCGACGCTGGCGCTGTCGAACAACTCCAGCGCACGCTCGCCGCTGTCGGCCTCGAGCACCTCGAAGCCGGCGTGGCGCAAGGTGCGGGTGGCCATGCCGCGCAACAGCATGTCGTCGTCCACGACCAGCAGGCGGGTCTTGCTCTCGTTCTCAATCATCGCGTACTGCCCTCTAAAGCGATGTGCCTGAAGTGCCAAGACCGGGCCAGGCCGCGCACGGCCCGCACCGAAACCGGCATGGTGCCCGCGCAGTGTCGAGTGAACGCGCCGGCACCCTTCCACTGAACAAAATGCAAAAAACAATCCTTTTCCCGCTCAAACGCCCCGTGGTAGCGTCGACTCGAACCGCCCCAGGTGCGAAGCCCGCAATGCACCGCACGGCGCCACACCCATGACCCCCAACTCGCCGCCCCTGCCATGCGCCATCTGGGCGCTGGGCTTCACCAGCCTGCTGATGGACGTCTCGTCCGAGATGATCCACGCGCTGCTGCCGGTGTTCCTCGTCACCACCCTCGGCGCCAGCGCGCTGGTGGTGGGACTGATCGACGGCGCGGCCGAGGCGCTGGCGTTGGTGGTGAAGGTGTTCTCTGGCGCGCTCAGCGACGCCATGGGCCGCCGCAAGCCCCTGGCCGTGCTGGGCTATGGCCTGGGTGCCTTGAGCAAGCCGCTGTTCGCCCTGGCCGGTGCGCCCGGCTGGGTGCTGGGCGCACGGCTGATGGACCGCCTGGGCAAGGGCATCCGCGGGGCGCCGCGCGATGCGCTGGTGGCCGACATCACGCCGCCCACGCAACGCGGCGCCGCCTTCGGCTTGCGTCAATCGTTGGACACGGTGGGCGCCTTCCTGGGCCCGCTGTTGGCCATCGCGTTGATGCTGCTGTGGGCCAACGACTTTCGCGCCGTGTTCGCGGTGGCGGTGGTGCCGGCGCTGCTGTCGGTGGCCGTCCTGGTGTGGGGCGTGCAGGAGCCCGATCGCCCGGCAGCCGCTGCGTCCACGCCCAGCCAGCCACCCTGGAACCGCGAGCGCCTGGCCCAATTGCCAGCCGCCTACTGGTGGGTGGTGGGCCTGGGCGCGGTGTTCACGCTGGCGCGCTTCTCCGAGGCCTTCCTGGTGCTGCGCGTGCAGCAGGGCGGCCTGGGCCTGGCCTGGACACCGCTGGTGCTGGTGGCGATGAACGTGGTCTACGCGCTGGGCGCGTATCCACTGGGTTGGCTGGCAGATCGGGTGAGCCACGATCGCCTGCTGCTGGCCGGCCTGGGCCTGCTGGTGGCGGCCGACCTGGCACTGGCGCACAGCGGCAGCGGGCCCATCGCCTGGGCCGGCATCGCGCTGTGGGGTGCGCACCTGGCAGCCACGCAGGGCCTGCTGGCGGCGATGGTGGCACACACCGCCCCGCCCGATCTGCGCGGCACGGCCTATGGCCTGTACAACCTGGCCAGCGGCGGCGCCATGCTGGTGGCCAGCGTGCTGGCCGGCTGGCTGTGGGACCAGCATGGCGCCAGCGCCACCTTCATCGCCGGCGCGGTGTTCGCCTGCGCGGCCGGCTTGGGCCTGCTGCTGCGCCGCCCGCCCACTGCGGATTGAGGCGGGCGCCCGCTCTTCAGCGTCTTCTCAATCGTCAGGCCGGGTGAGCCGGGTGCACCGGGTGCACCGTGATGCGCTGCGGCCGGCCTGCGGCTTCGCGCGCACGCAGCTGGCCGCAGCCGCCTTCCACGTCCTGCCCGGCCGACTGCCGCAGCTTGGTGAGGATGCCGCGCCGGTGCAGCGTGCGCGCGATCTCGGCCGCGCGCTCGGCGGCCGGGCGCTCGTAAGGCAGGCCGTCCACCGTGTTGTAGGGGATCATGTTGAGCACCGCGTAGGTGCCGCCCAGCAGGCGCACGAGGCCCTCGATCTCGTCCTCGCCATCGTTCACGCCCTGCATCAGCGTCCACTGCACCTGCATGGGGTAGCCGGTGTCGCGCGCATAAGCGGCGCCGAGTGCCACCAGCTCGTCGGGCTCGATCTCGGGCGCGCGCGGCAGCAGCTGACGGCGCAGCGCGGCCTTGGTGCTGTGCAGCGACAAGGCCAGCGCGGGCTTGACGCGGCCCTGCGGCAGGCGTTCGAACGCGCGCCGATCGCCCACGGTGCTGAACACCAGGTTCTTGTGCCCGATGCCGCCGGCCGTGCCCAGCAGCTCGATGGCCTCGAGCACGTTGTCCAGGTTGTGCGCGGGCTCGCCCATGCCCATGAACACCACCTTCTTCACCGGCCGCATCGCGCGCGCCAGCGCCACCTGGGCCACGATCTCGGCGCTGCCCACCTGGCGGATCAGGCCGCCCTGCCCTGTCATGCAGAACACGCAGCCCACCGCGCAACCCACCTGCGTGGACACGCACAGCCCGTCGCGCGGCAACAGCACGGCCTCCACCGTCTGCGCGTCGGCCAGGCCCAGCAACAGGCGCGCCGAGCCGTCCTCGCCCGGGTGCTCGCTGCGCAGGGTGCTCAAGGCCTGCAGCTCGGCCAGCAGGGCGGGCATGGCTTCGTTCAAGGCCCGCGGCCAGAAATCCGCACCGCGCTGCTTGCCGGCATCCATGGGCAGGGCCTGCGCCCAGCAGCGCAGGAAGCGCTGCTCATGCAGCGGCTTGGCGCCGAGGGCGCGCAGGCGGGTTTGCAGCTCGGCGATGCGCATGGGGCGATTGTCGTCGGGCGGCGACTTTGGGCCGAAAACACCCGGCATTTCTGCCCATACCTTTGTTGTAGGGCCAACGACACTGCAAAAAATCTTCCGTGGTCCAACCGCGGTTGGATGGCCCATCTTTTTCTCGGAGCGTGCAATGAAGGCATGGAAACTCTCCTCCCGGCTGTACCTGATCGTCGGCTCCTCGCTGGTGGTGATGGCCGCCCTGGCCGCGGCCAACTGGATCAGCATGGGGCGGCTGGCCACGCTGCAGGACGCTGCTCATCAGCGCTCGCAAGATGCCGGGCGCCTGAAGGAGATCAGCGGCCTGGGCGCCGAGCTCTACCGCATCGTGGCCGACACCTACATCAATCGCCAGTTCGACGATGCGCAGAAGAAGTGGCAGGACATGACCGCGCAGGTGGACAAGGCCATGTCCGAGGCCGAGCAACTGGCCAGCACGGCCGCGGAGAAGCAGGAGGCCGCCGCCAGCCGCCAGGCCATGCTGAGCATCCGCACGCTCTACAACGAAAAATTCCTGCCGCTGGTGAAGAAGAACGCGCCGAATGAGGAAATCGCGGCGGTGGATGACCAGGTGGACAAGCTGATCGACCAGTACGACAGCCACGTCTCCAAGCTGGCCGCCGGTCTCGAAGCCGAAGCCGAGCAGGCCGACAAGGACTTCGACGCCACCGCGCAGGCCACCCGCCTGACCAATGTGCTCAGCGTGCTGCTGGGCGCCGCACTGATCAGCGGTGTCGCGCTCTGGGTGGCACGCAGCATCACCCACCAGCTGGGCATGGAGCCCGCCGAGGCCATGGCCTTTGCCGGCCGCATCGCAGACGGCGACCTGTCGCAGCAGTACACCCCGCGCGACCCGGCCACGGCCAGCCTGGCCACTGCGCTCACCCGCATGCTGTCCACGCTGGAGGCCATCGTCACCCAGGTGCGCGCCGGCGCCGAGGGCGTGGCACTGGGCAGCGTGCAGATCGCGCAGGGCAACATGGACCTGGCCGAGCGCACCAGCCAGACCGCAGCCGCCCTGCAGGAAACCGCCAGCACCATGGGCCACCTGGGCGAGGCCGTGAAGCACAACCAGGACAGCGCCGCGCAGGCCAACCAGCTCGCCACCAGTGCCACCAGCGTGGCCACGCAGGGCGGCGAGGTGGTGCGCCAGGTG
>Ga0268298_10001445_pt1 | contig 28063 bp, 21 predicted proteins | sample WWTPWeurt_MetaG_FD_194462 | JGI IMG/M metagenome (GOLD analysis project Ga0268298, IMG submission 194462) | Activated sludge microbial communities from WWTP in Nijmegen, Gelderland, Netherland - WWTP Weurt | ecosystem: Engineered > WWTP > Aerobic digester > Activated sludge | place... | reverse complement strand
TCACCCGGGCCTTGATCCAGGCGTAGCGCTCCCACTCGCGGCCCTGGATGATGAAGTAGTTCTCGAGCATGTCGAAGCTCGCCACCAGGGGGCCGGATTCGCCGTTGGGGCGCAGGCGCATGTCCACCCGGAAGACCTGCCCGTCACCGGTGATGTCGTTGATGGCCTGGATCAGGCCACGGCCGAGCTTGGTGAAGAACTCGAAGTTGTCGATGATCTTGGGGCCGGCGGTGCTGCCGTCCTCGGGGTAAACGAAGATCAGGTCGATGTCCGACGACACGTTGAGTTCGCGACCGCCAAGCTTGCCCATGCCGATGATGATGAACTCCTGCTCGCGCCCGTCGGCCGATAGGGGCGTGCCGTGGCGGGCCACCAGTTGTGCCCGCAGGACGTCGTGGGTGGCCTCAACTGCAATGTCGGCCAGCAGGGTCATGGTTTCGGTGACTTCGGTGAGGTCCGCCAGGTGGGCGATGTCGCGCACCATCACGTGGGCGATCACCCAGGCCCGCAGCTTGCGCAGCACCGGCTTGAGGGTGTTGTCGTCCACCTTTTCATCGCGCAGGTAGTCGCGCAGGGCGGTGGCGTCGAGGGGGGCGCCGATGCTCGCGGCGAGACGTTCGGCGAGCCACGGGCGGCTGTCGAGCTGGCGGCGCAGGAAACGCGAGCAGGCCAGGGCGTCGAGGATGGGCTGGGGCAGGATGGCGGGCTGATCGGACATGGCGTGGGGCGATTGGTAGAATGCGGAATTGTTCATGTTCACCCCGTCTTATGTCTGCCGGACTGATATTCGTCAAGCCTGATGCCGGATGGGCCGCCATCCGCGTGCCTGTCCGGCCTTTCCATGATGCCGTCGTCGGGCCGCTGTCACCTGCCCCGATGGCCTGCCATCCGGCGCGTGGCTGAGGGCCGCTTGTCCCTCCTGCGGCCCTCGGGCCGGTGGCTCAGGCGCCTGGCATGGGCGGGGCTGATCGCCTATTTCGTCTGTGGTCTGGCCTTTCTGGGGCTGCGCCACCTCGTGCTGCCCAAGGTGCCGGCCTATCGGGGCGAGGTGGCGCGGCTCCTGTCCGCGTCCCTTGGCTTGCCCGTGGATATCGCCAGTCTCTCGGCCGACTGGCAGGGGCTGCATCCGCGGCTGCAGATGGGTGGGGTGACGATCCATGATGGTGCCGGCCGCGCCGCCCTGAGTCTCGACCGGGTGGACGCCGAAGTGGGCTGGAGCTCGCTGTTGCGGATGCGCCTGCGTCTCCACCGCCTTGAGATCGACTCGCCGCAACTGGCCATCCGGCGCGGTGCCGACGGGCAGGTGTTCGTGGCCGGCCTGCCCGTTGTCGCCGGGGGCGACCAGGGGGATTTCACCGCTTGGCTCCTGGACCAGCGCCAGGTGGTGGTTCGCAATGCGCGCGTGGCGTGGTCCGATGCCTTGCGCGGGGCTGACACCCTGGTGCTCGACAAGCTGGAGTTCCGCCTCGACAACCGGGGGGATCATCACCGCTTCGGCCTGCGTGCCCAGCCCCCGGGCCAGTTGGCCGCTGCCCTCGATCTGCGCGGTGACCTGATCGGGCGCGACGCCGCCCACCCCGAGACGTGGCGTGGCGAGCTCTACGCCAGCCTCGACTACGCCGACATGGGGGCCTGGCGGGCCTGGGTGGACTATCCCCTCGATATCAGTGGTGCCGGGGGCCTGCGGGCCTGGCTGGAAATCGCCGATGGCAGGCTGCTGGGTGCGACAGCCGACTTTGCCCTGCGTGACGCCCGCGTGCGTCTGGCCCCCGAGCTGGAAGACATCGCCATGACCGAGGCGGCAGGGCGCCTGCGGGTGCGCCGCCACAAGGACGGCCTGGAGGCCAGTGGCAGCAAGCTGCGCCTGCAGACCCACGATGGCCTGAAGGTGCAGCCCACCGACTTCTTCCTGCGGCTTGTGGCGTCCGATGGCGCCCAGCCTGCCCGGGGTGAGTTCGTGGCCAATCAGCTCGACCTCGGTGTGCTCTCGCGCCTGGCCGGCCGCTTGCCCTTCGATGAAGGGCTGCGCAAGCGCCTGGCCACCCTGGCCCCGGCGGGCCGGGTGGCGCCGGTGGATCTCAAATGGAGCCTGAAGGGCGACACCTTGGCCACCTACACGGTGGATGCCCGCTTCGAGCGGCTGGGCATCGAGCCCCTCGGCGCCTGGCCGGGTTTTGCCGGCATGGCTGGGCGCATCGAGGGCAACGAGCGGGGTGGGCGTTTCACCCTCAGCGGGCGGGATGCCGGCCTTGAATTGCCCCAGGTCTTTCCCGAGGCCCATCTGCAACTGTCGGAGCTGGCGGCGGAAGGGAGCTGGAGTCACCCTGATGGGGCACTGGAGGTTACGCTGGCAAGCGCCAGTTTCGCCAACGAGGATGCCCGTGGCACGGCCTCCGGCCGCTACCGGGCCACTCCCGACACCCCCGGACGGATCGATCTGCAGGCGCGCCTCTCGGAGGCCGATGCCACCGCCGTATGGCGCTACATTCCCCATGTGGTGGGCAAGGCGGCCCGCGACTGGTTGCAACGGGCGCTGGTGGGCGGCAAGGCGGTGGATACCCGCCTGGTGCTGAAGGGCGACCTGTCGCGCTTCCCCTTCCGTGATCCGCGGGAGGGAAGCTTCCGGGTGGCTGCGCGGATCCGCGACGGGCAGCTGGACTACGCCCCGGGATGGCCGAAGATCGACGGCGTGGCCGGTGAGCTGGTTTTCGAGGGCGCGGGGATGACGGTGAAGGCCCAGAGCGGGCGCATCCTCGGGGTGGCGCTGAAGGATGTGAGCGCCGTTCTGCCCGATTTCGAGACCGATGAAGTCATCACCATCCGGGGGGCGGCGGAGGGGCCGACGCCGGATTTCCTGCGCTTCATTGCCGAGAGCCCGGTGGCCGGCATGATCAACCACTTCACCGACCCCTTCCGTGCCGAGGGGCGGGGCAAGCTCGACCTGCAACTGGTGCTGCCCCTGCACAAGTTGGAGCAGTCCCAGGTCAAGGGCGAATACCAGTTCACCCGCAACCAGCTTCAGCCCGACCCGGCCATGCCGGTCCTCACCGAGGCGTCGGGGCGGGTCGAGTTCACCGAGAGTCAGCTTGGCGTGCGCAACGGCACGGCACGGATCTTCGGCGACCCGGTGAGCGTCTCGGGGGGCAGCCGGCCCGACGGCAGCATCCTTCTCAACGCCCAGGGCAGTCTGAGCATGCCGGCCCTGCGCCGGGAGCTGGATCTGCCCTTGCTCGATCATCTGTCGGGTACGGCGGCCTGGAAGGGCAGCATTGCCGTGATGCCACGGGGTGGTGTCGAGTTCGTGCTTGACAGCGGTCTGCAGGGGGTGTCGTCGAGTCTGCCCGAGCCCCTCAACAAGTCGGCAGCCGCAACCCTGCCCTTCCGCTTCGAGATGGCGGTGGCACCGGGGGGGGGCGTTCCCGGTGACACCCTCAGGCTGGCTGCCGGGTCGGTGTTCCAGGCGCAGTTCCAGCGTCGCCGCGAAGGTCGGCAGATGATCATCACGCGCGGTGGCATCGCCCTCAACGAACCGGTGCGTGTGGCGGAGAAGGGCGTGCTTGTGGCGGCCCGGGCGGATCGCCTGGATGCGGACGGCTGGCGCAAGGCCCTGGCCGGCAAGCCGACGTCCGGTCAGAGCAGCGGCGGCCAGGGCGCGGGGGGAGGGTTCCCCCTTTCCGGCCTGGCCCTTCGTGTGGGCGAACTCCAGGTTCTCGGCCAGCGCCTCAATGACGTGAACCTGCGCGCGGTCATGGAGGAGGGGGGCTGGCAGGCGCGCCTCGGCAGCAAGGAGGCCAGCGGCGACATCCTCTGGCGCGAGCAGGGGCGGGGGCGTCTGCAGGCCCGTTTCAAACAGCTTTCCATCGGCACGGCGCCCGGTGGTGCGAAGGAGGCCGTGGTCACGCCCCCCGACGAGGATCGTCTTTCGGGGCTGCCCGGCCTGGATGTCAGTGCGGAGAGTTTTGTACTGCGTGGTCATGCCCTGGGGCGCCTGGAGCTGAAAGCAGTGAACCGGGGTGACAACTGGCTCCTGGAGCAGCTCAGTATCGTCAACCCGGATGGCAGTCTGATCGGGGATGGGGTGTGGCGCCCGGGGGCCCGGGAGGAGACCCGCCTCAAGTTCAAGCTGGATGTGGGTAGTGTTGAGAAGATGCTCAGCCGCCTTGGCTACCCCGAGGCGGTGCGGCGTGGCCAGGGCAGTCTCGAGGGGCAGCTCGTGTGGAAGGGGCCGCCGACGGCCTTGCATCTGCCCAGCCTGACGGGAAAGATGGAGGTCCGGGTGACCAGCGGCCAGTTCACCCAGCTCGAACCCGGCGTGGGGCGCCTGCTTGGGGTGCTCAATCTGCAGGCGCTGCCCCGGCGGATCACCCTGGATTTCCGCGACGTATTCTCCGAAGGATTCGCCTTCGACCGCATTTCCGGTAGCATCGGACTTGATGGCGGCGTGTTGCGCACTGAAGATTTCGAGATTCTCGGCCCGGCGGCCCGTGTGTTCATGAAGGGCGAAGCCGACGCCGTGCGGGAGACCCAGAACCTCCGTGTGAAGGTGCAGCCGACCCTCTCCGAATCCGTCGCGGTGGGCTCGGCCATTGCCACCACCGGCGCCCTCAACCCGGCCCTCGGATTGGCGGCCTACCTGGTGCAGAAGGCCCTGCGCGACCCCGTGGAAAAGCTCTTCAGTTTCGAGTACGCCGTGACCGGTGGCTGGTCCGACCCGAAGGTGGAGAAACTTTCGGGCCTTCCCGCAGCCTCATCTCAACCTGCCGTGCCCTCAAGGACTTTTCCATGAACACTCCGGTTTGCCGAATCGCCGCCATCCAGATGGTTTCCGGGCCCGAAGTGGACCGCAACCTGGCCGAGGCCGACCGTCTGATCGGCGAGGCCGCCGCCGCCGGGGCACGCCTCGCGGTGTTGCCGGAGTACTTTCCCCTGATCACCGGTGACGAGACCGCCAAGGTGCGTATCCGCGAGCAGGAGGGGGCGGGGCCGCTGCAGGATTTCCTGCGGGACGCCGCCCGACGTCACAAGTTGTGGTTGATCGGCGGCTCCTGCCCCATGGCGGCCGACAGCCCGGACAAGGTCAAGAACTCGACACTGGTCTTCGATGATGATGGCCGGCGGGTGGCCCGCTATGACAAGGTTCATCTCTTCGGATCCGCAAGGGCGAGGAGTGCTACGACGAATCCGCCACCATCGAGGCCGGTAACGAGGTGGTGGCCTTCGAAGCGCCCTGTGGCCAGGTGGGTCTGTCGATCTGCTACGACCTGCGCTTCCCCGAACTTTTCCGGGCCATGGGCGAGGTGGATCTGATCGTCCTGCCCGCGGCCTTCACCTACACCACCGGCCAGGCCCACTGGGAGATCCTGCTGCGTGCCCGGGCCATCGAAAATCAGTGCTACGTGCTCGCCAGTGCCCAGGGCGGGCGTCACCCCAGCGGCCGCCGCACCTGGGGCGACAGCATGATCATTGACCCCTGGGGTGAGGTGCTGGCGCGCCTCCCCGAAGGCCCCGGTGTGGTGGTGGCCGACCTGGACCCCGCCCGCATCGCCGAGGTTCGCGCAAGCCTGCCGGCGCTGCGCCACCGCAAGATCAGTTAAGCCAACCGAATTCATCCCCGAGAGACCATGAGCAAGAATCCCCCCCCCAATGCCCTCAAGCTTGCCAGCAAGCTGCTGCTCAAGCCCTACGACCTGGACTTCGAGGATCTCGACAAGGTCTTCAGCAAGCTCTACCGCCACAAGCTCGACTACGCCGACCTTTATTTCCAGTATCACCGCTCCGAGGCCTGGAGCCTGGAGGAAGGCATCGTCAAGTCGGGCAGCTTCAACATCGAGCAGGGTGTCGGTGTGCGGGCCATCACCGGCGAGAAGACGGCCTTTGCCTACTCCGACGACATCAGCCTGAAGGCGCTCAAGGATGCCGCCGACGCCACACGGGCCATCGCCGACAGCGGGCGTCGCAAGACCTGCAAGATCGAGGTCGCGAAGAAGTCTCCCCCCGCCCTCTATCGGGCCGACAACCCCCACGACTCCCTGGACGATGTCAGTAAGGTCAAGCTGCTGGAGCGCCTCGAAGCCATGGCCCGGGCCGAAGATCCGCGGGTCAAGGAGGTCATGGCCAGTCTGGTCGGCTCCTGGGAGGTGGTGATGGTGGCCCGCAGCGATGGCCACCTGGCGGCGGACGTGCGCCCCCTGGTGCGGGTCTCGGTGACGGTGATCATGGAAGAGAACGGTCGTCGCGAGCAGGGCTCCGGCGGTGGCGGCGGGCGCTACGACTACAGCCGCTTCAGTGACGAGGTGCTCACCAGCTTTGCCCGTGCGGCCGTGCACCAGGCCCGGGTCAATCTGGGCGCCGGCCCGGCCCCGGCCGGCCTGATGACCGTCGTGCTCGGCAATGGCTGGCCCGGCATCCTGCTCCACGAGGCCATCGGCCATGGCCTGGAAGGCGACTTCAACCGCAAGGAAAGCTCCGCCTTTGCCGGCCGCATCGGCCAGCAGGTGGCGGCCAAGGGCGTGACCGTAGTGGATGACGGTACGCTGCCGGATCGCCGCGGCTCGCTCACCATCGACGACGAAGGCAACCCGACCCAGCGCACCGTGCTGATCGAGGACGGCATCCTCACCGGTTATATGCAGGACACCCTCAACGCCCGCCTGATGGGCGTCAAGCCCACCGGCAACGGGCGTCGCGAGTCCTTCGCCCATCTGCCCCTGCCGCGCATGACCAACACCATCATGCTGGCTGGCGAGCATGAGCCCGCCGAGATCATCGCCTCGGTTAAGAACGGCCTGTATGCGGCCAACTTCGGTGGGGGGCAGGTGGACATCACCTCCGGCAAGTTTGTCTTCTCCACCTCCGAGTGCTATCTCATCGAGGATGGCAAGGTGACCCGCCCGGTGAAGGGCGCTACCCTGATCGGCAACGGCCCCGATTGCCTGACCCGGGTGTCCATGATCGGCAACGACATGGCCCTCGACCCGGGGGTTGGCACCTGTGGCAAGGATGGTCAGAGCGTGCCGGTGGGGGTTGGCCAGCCGACCCTTCGCATTGATGGGCTGACGGTCGGTGGCACGGGGGGCTGACATGGATCGGCGAGTCTTTCTTGCTCTGGCGGGCGCCGCGTGCGCCCTTCCCCTGGAGCAGGTTCGGGCGGCACGTGTGGCGCCAGCGGTGGCCGCGGGCCTGTCCCTGCCGGCGGCCATCAACAAGGCCGGCCGTCAGCGCATGCTCTCCCAGCGTACGGCCAAGGCTTGGCTGATGTTGGTGCTGGGCGTCTTGCCCGAGCGCGCCAAGGCCCTCCTTGCCCAATCCTCCGCGCTTTTTGAAGCCCAGTTGGCCGAACTCAAGACGCTGCTGCCCAGCGACGAGCTGCGCACCCTGTGGCTGCAGCTCGAGCATGACTGGGGGCGCTATCGTCCCTTGCTGGTGGATATCCACAGCGATGCGAAGGCGGTCTGGGTGGGCAACGAGGCTGTGCTGGCCAGTGCCCACAAACTGACCCTGGCCTATGAAAAGCTTGCGGGGTCTCCCGCCGGGCGACTGGTTAACCTCTCCGGTCGGCAGCGTATGCTCTCCCAACGTATGGCCAAGGCGTATTTTTTCCGGCAGATGGACGTGAACGCTGGCCCGGCGGCCGAGATGCTCGACACCGCCATGAAGGAATTCGCCAAGGCCCATGAAGAGCTCAAGTCGGCGGGCATCAACACCGCCCAGATCCGGGACGAGCTGGCCCTGGTGGAGCAGCAGTGGTTCTTTTTCCAGAATGCGCTGGGGATGCGCGATGCCGGTAGCCAGAAGAAGGCGGCCACCGATGTGGGTACCACCAGCGAGCGCATCCTCGAACAGATGGATCTGGTCGTGGGGCATTACGAGCGGCTTGCCCTTGGCACCCCCCGCTGAGGGCCGTGTCGCCCTGCGTCTGCGGGGCCTTCCGTGTGTGGCCATGCTGCTGCTGGCGGCCTGTGCCACGCCCCCTTCGTCCGATCCCCGGGCGGTGCGCCGTCTCGATCCCACCGAGCTTGCCAGCACCGAAGCGGTGCGCCCGGGGCGACCCCTGGGCCTGGACGAAATCGTGCGCCGTTCGCGGGAAGGTGTGCCGACTGCCGCGCTCCTCGACGTCCTGCGCAGTACCGGGACGCATCATGCCCTCAGCCCCTCCGAGGTCTTGCGCCTGCGTGAGCAGGGTGTGGCGCCGGAAGTGCTTGACGCCCTGGCCGAAGCCCAGGCTCGCCACGACCGGGACCAGGCCACGGCCGACAAGGTGCGTCTGCAGACCGAACAGGCCGCCGCCGTCGAACGGGCCAGGGCCGAGGCCTATCGCCGGGGTGTGTGGGACGCGTATCCGGCCTACCCTTACGGCACGATCCGCTACGGCCAGCCCCATCCCTATGGTTTTCCGTACTACGGCCCGGGCCTGCCTCGTGGGCGAGGCGGCATTCACTGGGGTATCGGCATCCGTCGTTGAGCGCCTGCGAATAAAGCTGCCGTGTGGCCCGACTTCGCCCCTGTGATGCTCATCGCAGCCCTTTGTATTGCGGCGCTTCCCGGTGCGAACGTGAACGCCCCGCTGCGAATTCTTCACACCCTCTGACCGGGTTTGCCGGGCGGGCAGGGCAGGGCCGGCGCCTAGAACAGGTTCATCTGTGGCCCCCGGGGCGGCGGGCGGAAAACTTCGGTATTCAGCGGGCGATGCGTGCGCTGGAACCCCAGCCGTTCACAGGTGCGCTGCATGCGCTGACGGTAAAGGTCGGCAAACACGCCCTGGCCACGCATGCGGTGGCCGAAGCGGCTGTCGTTGAGCTGGCCGCCGCGAAGCTGGCGCAAGAGGCTCAGGACATGTGTTGCCCGGTCGGGGAAGTGGCTGTGAAGCCAGTCTTCGAAGAGGGCCTTCAATTCGAGGGGCAGGCGCAGCAGCACGTAGCCTGCGCTTTCGGCCCCGGCGGCGCGGGCCGCTTCCAGCACCCGCTCCAGCTCGTGATCGTTCAGTGCCGGAATCAGCGGTGCGAACAACACCCCTACCGGCACGCCGGCCCGGTGCAGGGCATCCATGGCGGCCAGACGGCGTGCCGGGGATGCGGCGCGGGGTTCGAGCCGGCGGGCCAGAAGCGGGTCCAGCGTGGTGATGGAGAACATCACCTGCACCAGGTGGTCCCGGGCCATGTCGGCCAGCAGATCCGCATCCCGCTCGATGAGCGCCGATTTGGTGACGATGGATACGGGGTGGCGGGTTTCGGCCAGGACTTCAAGCAGGCGTCGACTGAGGCCCAGTCGTCGTTCGACGGGCTGCCAGCCATCCGTGCTGATGCCGAGGGCAATGGGCGCACAGCGGTATCCGGGTGCAGCCAGTTCCTTGCGCAGGATCTCCGGTGCATCGGGCTTCCAGACGATCTTCGTCTCGAAATCAAGTCCGGGCGACAAGCCCAGGTAGGCATGCCCGGGCCGCGCAAAGCAGTAGCTGCAACCATGCTCGCAGCCCCGATAGGGGTTGATGGATTGGGTGAAGGGAACATCCGGCGACTGGTTGCGTACGATCACCGAGCGGCTCTGGTCAAGGATCAGCGTGGTGGTGGGGCCTTTGCCCGACTCTGCCTCGGGCGCGGCACCGTCCGCCCAGTCGTCATCAGACGTGTCCCGCTGCCATTCGGCGAAGCGGTTGTCGGGGTTCAGGCGGCTGCCACGGCCGCGGGGCGGGGCGGGAGGGCTCATCGGGGATGGTGGTGTATAAAAATACAGTATATCCCGACCGTCGCAATGAATCGTTCGGCCGCGTGTTTCTTTACGCCTTTTTTATGGAAGCGGTGCAACAATTTTCCGGTGCCGCCACCCCCCGATTGCCCGGAGTTGCCATGCTGTCGTCCATCCTGTTGTCGGAAGACCCGCTTTCCCCGCCCTGGCGACGCTACGGTCTGGCCGTGCTGGGCTGTGGTGCGGTGGCGGCGGCGCTGTGGCCGTTCAGCGACCAGCGGGATCTACCCAATACGGTGATGTGCTTCCTGCTGGCCGTGGTGGCGGTGGCGGTGTGGGCCGGGCGCGGGCCGGCGGTGCTGGCGTCCGTGCTCAGCGTGGCCTTGTTCGATTTTCTTTTTGTGCCGCCGCGCTTCTCCTTTGAGGTGAGCCATGCGCCCCACGTGTTTACTTTTGTGGTGATGCTGACGGTTTCGCTGATCGTCGGACAGCTGACTGCCGGTCTGCGCACCCAGGCCCGGGATGCGGCCCGCCGGGAACGGGTGGCGCTGGGGCTGTATGGCCTGGCGCGGGAGCTTGCCGGGGCCGTGGCGGTGGGGCAGGTGGACGAATGTGTGGGACGTTTTCTCTGGGCGCAATGGCGTGCCCCCTGCCTCCTTGTACTGCCGGCGGCCGATGGTGTGCTGGTGCCTGTGGGTGGGGGTTTCGCGGGGGCAATGCCGGCACTGGATGACGATCTGCTGCGTCAGGCGTATGCGGGCAGCGAACCCCTGACGGCCGTTTCGGGGGCTGGATCGGGACCGGTCCATTACCTGCCCCTGGTTGGAGCGACCCGCAATCGGGGGGTGCTGGTGCTGGCTCTGGACGAGGGTGAGGATCTGGGGCCACTGTTGGCGGCACTGGCCGCCCTGGTGAGCACCGCGGTCGAGCGTCTGCATTTCGTCGAGGTGGCCCAGGCCGCCCAGTTGGAGGCGGTGTCCGAGCGTTTGCGCAGTTCCATCCTGTCGGCCCTCTCCCATGACGTGCGTACACCGCTGACGGCGCTCTATGGGCTGGCCGACTCCCTGCTGCTGGGGCCGCCGCCCCTGCCCGCCGGGGCGCAGGATATCGCCCGGGCCCTTCGCGATCAGGCTCTGCGGCTGAGCGGGATGGTCGGCAAACTCCTCGACATGGCCCGTCTGCGCACCGGGCCGGTCAGCCTGCGCAAGGAGTGGCAGCCGGTGGAGGAGGTGGTGGGGGCCAGCCTCAAGCTCCTTGGCAGCGCCCTGGAAGGTCATCCGGTGCGGGTGACAGGGCTTGCCCATCTGCCGCTGCTTGAATTCGATGCCGTATTGATCGAGCGGGTGTTCTGCAATCTCTTTGAGAACGCGGCCAAGTATTCTCCACCCGGGGCGCCCATCATCCTTGCGGCCACGCTCGGCCCCGCCCTGGTGGAGCTGCGGGTGATGAGCGGCGGCAGCGGCTTTCCGCCGGACAGGCTGCAAGAAGTGTTCGGTCTGTTCGAGCGCGGGCAGGCCGAGACGGCGGTGTTCGGCATGGGCATCGGGCTGGCCATCTGCCGGGCCATCGTAGAGGCCCACGGTGGCAGCATTCGCGCCTTCAATCTGCCGGAGGGGGGCGCTTGTGTGGCCTTCAGCCTGCCCCTGGGCAATCCACCATTGATTGAATCCGAGGCTTTGCTCCTGGAAGGGGAGGGCGAATGACGAACGCAATGGTCCTGCTCGTCGAGGATGAACGGGAGATCCGGCGCTTCGTGCGTCATGCCCTGGAGCAGGAGGGGTTGCGGGTGCTCGAAGCGGAGACCCGGCGCGAGGGTCTGCTCGAGGCGGGTCGATGCCAGCCGGCGCTGGTCATCCTGGACCTGGGGTTGCCCGACGGCGATGGCGCGAAGTTCGTGGAGGACTTCCGCACCTGGTCATCGGCGCCGGTGCTTGTGCTGTCGGCGCGTTCCGGCGAGTACGACAAGATCGGCGTGCTTGATGCCGGTGCCGATGATTACCTGACCAAGCCCTTCTCCATCGGTGAGCTGCTGGCCCGTGTGCGGGCGCTGTTGCGACGGGGGCGGGGGAGGCCGGACGCCGAGGCCGTCCGGGTGAGTTTTGGCGAGGTGGAGGTGGATTTTTCCGTGCGTCAGGTCACGCGCGGGGGCGAGGCTGTGCGCCTCACGCCCCTCGAATACCGCCTGTTGGCGGTACTCCTCGCCAATGCGGGCAAGGTCATGACCCATCGCCAGCTCCTGCGGGAGGTGTGGGGGCAGGCGGGGGGCGACAACAGTCACTACCTGCGTATCTATGTGGGCCACCTGCGCCACAAGCTCGAAGACGATCCGGCGCAGCCGCGCCACTTTCTCACCGAAACCGGCGTCGGTTACCGGTTTCACCTTTGATTGGCCGGTCTCCGGCGGAGTGATTGATGAATAGCGCGAACACGGATTCCCGAACCAGTACCGCAGCACTCGCCCTGGCCGCCCTGGGGGTGGTCTACGGCGACATCGGCACCAGCCCCCTGTATGCCTTCAAGGAGGCCTTTGCCGGTGCCCACGGCATCGACCCCACGGAGGCCAACGTGCTGGCGACCCTGTCGGCCTTTTTCTGGGCGGTGCTGGTGATCGTCTCCCTCAAATACGTGTGGGTGGTGCTGCGCTTCGACAACGAGGGCGAAGGCGGGGTGCTGGCCCTGACCGCACGGGCTCACCGGGACGCCCCGACGCCGCTGTGGGCCAAACTCGCGGTGGGGGCGGCCATCTTTGCCGCTGCACTGTTCTATGGCGATGCCATCATCACGCCGGCCATATCGGTACTCTCGGCGGTGGAGGGCCTGAGTGTGGCCACGCCACATCTGGAGCACTACGTGGTGCCCATCACGGTGGGTATTCTGGTGGCGCTGTTCATGATCCAGAAGCAGGGCACCGGGCAGGTCGGGCGTTTCTTCGGGCCGGTCACGGTGTTGTGGTTCGTTACGCTGGCGGCGCTCGGCGTGGCCAGCATCGTCGAGACGCCGGAAGTGCTGCGGGCGGCGGATCCGCGCTACGCCATTGCCTTTGCCACGGCCAAGCCCCACGTGGCCTTCATCCTCCTCGCCGCCGTGTTTCTGGCCCTTACCGGCGGCGAAGCCCTGTACGCCGACATGGGGCACTTCGGCCCCCGGCCCGTGCGGCTGGCCTGGTACGGCCTGGTGTGGCCGTCGCTGATGCTCAACTACTTTGGCCAGGGCGCCCTGGTGCTGCGGGCACCCGTGTCCATCGAGAACCCCTTCTACCTCCTCGCCCCCGACTGGTTCCTGCTGCCCCTGGTGGTGCTCGCCACCCTGGCCACGGTGATCGCCTCCCAGGCCACCATCACCGGCGCCTACTCCATGACCCTGCAGGCCACCCGGCTGGGTTACCTGCCGCGCCTGCGCATCCTGCACACCTCCGACACCGAGCGCGGGCAGATTTACGTGCCGGTGGTGAACTGGCTGATGCTGGTGGCGGTGATCATCCTGGTGCTGGAGTTCCGCTCCTCCGGGGCGCTGGCGGCGGCCTACGGCATCGCCGTGTCCGGCACGATGATCATTACCACCCTGCTGACGGTCTTCATCCTGCTGGTGTCGGATGTGCGCGGGCGCATCGGGCTGCTGGCCGCCATGGCCCTGTTCGGCAGCCTCGAACTGCTGTTCTTCAGCTCCAACCTGACCAAGCTCGGCGAGGGCGGCTGGATGCCCATGGCCCTGGGTGCCGGCATCTTCCTGATGCTCACCACCTGGAAGGAGGGCAGCCGCCTGCTGGCCGAGCAGCGGGGCTGCATCGACGTGCCCATGGCGGGCTTCATCAAGGGCCCCCTGCCCGATGTGCCGCATGTGTTCGGAACCGCGGTGTATCTCACGTCCGAGCCCTCGCTGGTGCCCAGCGCCCTGTTCCACAACCTCAAGCACTACAAGGTCATGCATGAGCGCACCGTGTTCCTGCACGTGGTGAACGAGGAGGTGCCGCGTATCGACGATCAGGACAGGGTCACGGTCACCCAACTTGCCGAGGGCATCTACAACGTGGACGCGCGCTTCGGCTTCCGCGAGGAGCCCGACGTGCCGGCCGCCCTGGCCCTGGCCGGCCCGCTGGGCCTCGAGCTGGAGCCGATGACCACCACCTACTTCGTCGCCCGCTCCAGCGTGGTGGATGGCCCCGGCAAGATGCCTGCGTGGCGCTGCGGGCTCTTCGCCTGGATGATGCGCCAGTCGGAAGGGGCTGCCACCTACTTCAAGCTGCCCGCCAACCAGGTGGTGGAACTGGGCACCCAGGTCATGCTCTAGCGGTGACGGCGGGTGTCCCGCTGCGTCTGCCATGGCCGCGGGCGGGGGCCATGGGCTAGAATCATCGACTCACTCAAAAGCAAGCCGACAGGATTGACCATGCACGCCTCTTCGAAAGTCCATATCGACGATGTCCGGATCAAGGACATCAAGGAACTGGCCCCGCCGATTCACATGCTGCGGGAATTCCCGGCCACCCCCAAGTCGGCGGAAACGGCGTTCGAGGCGCGCGCGGCCATCCACCGCATCCTGTTTGGTGCTGACGACCGCCTGCTGGTGGTGATCGGCCCCTGTTCCATCCATGACACCGACGCGGCCATGGAATACGCCCGCCGCCTCAAGGCCGAGGCCGACCGCCTCAAGAACGACCTGCTGGTGGTGATGCGTGTTTACTTCGAAAAACCCCGTACCACCGTGGGCTGGAAGGGCCTCATCAACGATCCCTTCATGGATGGCAGCTTCCGCATCAACGACGGCCTGCGCCTTGCCCGCAAGCTGTTGTGGGAAGTGAACGAGCTGGGCCTGCCCGCCGGCACCGAGTTTCTCGACATGATCACCCCGCAGTACATCGCCGACCTGATCTCCTGGGGCGCCATCGGCGCCCGCACCACCGAGAGCCAGGTGCACCGGGAGCTGGCCTCCGGGCTGTCCTGCCCGGTGGGCTTCAAGAACGGTACCGACGGCAACATCCGTATCGCCGTGGACGCCATCAAGGCCGCCCAGTCGCCCCACCATTTCCTGTCGGTGACCAAGGCTGGGCACTCGGCCATCGTGTCCACCGGCGGCAACGAGGACTGCCACCTGATCCTGCGCGGCGGCAAGGGCCCCAACTACGATGCAGCCAGCGTCGATGCCGCCTGCAAGGAGCTGGCGTCGTCCGGCGTGCCGGGCAAGCTGATGGTGGACTTCTCCCACGCCAACAGCCGCAAGCAGCACAAGCTGCAGGTGGACGTGGCCCGTGACGTGGCCGGCCAGATGGCCAATGGCGAGGACCGCATCATCGGCGTGATGGTCGAGTCCCACCTCAAGGAAGGCCGCCAGGACCTGAAGCCCGGTGTCGAGCTGGAGTACGGCAAGAGCATCACCGATGCCTGCATCGGCTGGGAAGACAGCCTCACCGTGCTCGATGTCCTCGCCGAAGCGGTGCGTCAGCGCCGCGTGAAGCGCGCCGACGTGGAGTAAGCACAGCGGATTGTGAGATTCATGCAGGACGGTCCTGGCCGTCCTGCCCCATGACGTGGGTTCTAGTGTTGTTGTACGGCCTGAACTGGAAGCCACGATTTCCAGTTTCTGTTGAGCCATGTACGAGACGGCTTTTCAACAAGGTGATACGACAATAGAGAAACAATCACGGCGCAGGCCAGCGCACTGTAGGGGCCGCCAGGAAATATCGCCTTCGTTGAAAAGAAGGGCTGTTGCCATAGGTAAATCGAGAAGGAACACAGGCCAGCCAGACGCAGGGCCTGGGAGGACAGCAGAGTCTTGAACCAGGGACGGGTTTCGGGAGATGATTCACCGCGAAGGCCAGCAACACGGGTGACGCCATGGGCTGCAGCCACCAGCTGCCTCCCTGGCTGAGGTACATGGCGAGGACCAGGGACAACACGGGGAGCCAGGGCGGGACGTATTGTCTGACTCGATCACATACCAGGCGATACCCGGCGGACATGAGCAGGAATGACGCGGCAACTTCAGTGCCAAGCGGGCCCCAGAATGGCGCGCTGCTGCCAAGTCTCACGTAAATGAAGCCAATAACAATGCACGTCGCCCCGCCTGCGATCAGGAAAGGCCCTTCGCGCCTCTTGAGAAAGGGGAGCAGCGTGAGAAAGCTCATGAAGATGTATGAGTGCTCTTCGATGTTCAAAGACCAGATATGACCGATTGGGATCTCTGTCTTCCAGATCCCGGGGTAGGGAAAATAGGTGCGAGTGAATAGTAGTGTCGAGATGAATTCGTTCCACGAGAAAGCCGTGTTCCACAGGCCACTGAGGGTGAACATCGTGGTGACGAACAGAACGAATGTGGGGACTATTCTGCTGATTCGTCGTCTGTAGAATTTCGAGAGGGGTTGCCTCTCGATGAACAGCAGGTTGCTCATGAGCATGCCCGACAGGGCGAAGAACATGCATACGCCAAAACGGCCAAAATCAACCGGAATTGGCAGGGCGATGAAGTGTCCTTGGAGCACGCAGAGTATTGAAACCCCTCGCCAGCCATCAAGGTAATCCGTGCGCGGTGACGTTTCCGTATCAATGTTGTTCACTGCCCCCTTCAGATTGGGTCTTGTGAAGTCGTGCTGTTGGGGCATTTGTGTCTGTCGTCTGGCGCGGTGTGTACGGCTGCGGTTTACGGACGGATCTGTCACCCGAATCCCGTTTGTTATCGTTGTAAAGGTTTTTTACGATCAACGGTAGCGCCGATTCTCCCCGTTACACGTAAAAACACAAGGCGGGTTTGGTTTTGTAGCGTGCGCCTTCAATTCCTTGGTCGTCCGGAGGTGGCCGATATGTGAGGCCACGTCTGATCCGGAATCGGGGGGGCGCTCAGACGGGGCTGGCGCCGTCGGGAGGACACTCCCGGTTTCTGAGAAGGGGGCCGCCAATGAGGCGGTCAATGCGTGGGGTGGGTCTTGGACTGTGCCGTCCGGGGGCGGGGCCGAGCAGTATGAGGGCGGAGATTGCCGGGGTTGTCCGGCTGTTGGGGGCTCGCGTTCATTCGAATACGAGGCGGTAAGCGCCGTCAGGTTTTCAGGTTGGCCGCCAGCCCCAGCCCCACCGGGTGGCTGTAGACCACCAGCCTCTCTCCACGGGCGAAGCCGGCCAGGGTGACGCCGGCATCGGTGGCCAGTCTGACGGCCAGGGCCGTGGGGGCGGAGACCGCCACCAGGCAGCCGATGCCCAGCATTGCCACCTTCTGCACCATCTCGTAGCTGGCCCGGCTCGACACCAATACGAAGCCGCCGGAAGGCTCCGAGCCCGCCAGGTGGCCGAGAAGCTTGTCGAGGGCGTTGTGGCGCCCCACATCCTCGCGCAGGGCGAGGATGTGGCCGTCGCGGCTGATCCAGGCGGCGGCATGCACGGCCCCGGTGAGCTTGCGCAGGTGCTGCCAGGCCGGCAGTTCCGCCAGGCCGGCGGTGACCGCGGTGATGGGGATGGGGGGGAAGGCGGCGACCGGTGCCAGCGGGCGGGCCAGGGCATCCAGGCTTTCCACTCCGCACAGACCGCAGCCGGTGCGCCCAGCCAGGGTGCGGCGACGTGCCTTGAGCGCGGCGAAACGGCTGGAGGCGATCTCCAGGCGCAATTCGATCCCGTTGGCGGTGCCGGCGCATTCCAGGTCGTAAAGTTCGCTGCGGCTTTCGAGAATGCCCTCACTGAGGCTGAAACCCAGGGCGAGATCTTCCAGATCGGTCGGGGTGGCCAGCAGGACCGCGTGGGAAATACCATTGAATACCAGCGCCACCGGTACTTCCTCGACCACCTCGTCGAGGCAGGGCCGCACGTCGGGGCCGTCCACCCGCAGCACCGGGACGGGCCGAGAGGCCGGCTGGGTGGCCGGGTCAAGGGGCTCCGGCAGCAGTGGGGAGCAGGAAAGATCAGTCATCGAAGCATTCTCGTTGGGGGGTGGGGGGCTTCCCCAATTGTAGCCATGCCGCCGGGCATGGGCCGGAATTTGGCTCGCCCGGGAGGTCAGGCGTGACGCAGGGATTCCGACGGCAGCTCACCGAACATCCGGCGGTAGTCCCGGGCGAACTGGCTCATGTGGGTGAAGCCCCAGTCGTAGGCGATGCTGGAGATCGGGCGGAGGCCGCTGCCATGGCGCAGCTCACGGCGGACCGCGTTGAGGCGCAGGCTGCGCATGTAGGCCAAGGGGGGCATCCCGGTGACGTCCTCGAAGCAGTTCTGCAGGGCACGGCGGCTCAGGTGCAGGTGGGCGCACAGCTCCGGAATGGTCGGGGGGTGCTCCGGGTTGTCGAGCACGTACTGGCGAACCCGGTCCACCGTTGCCTGATGGATCAGGCGGGTCCGGCGGGTGGGCACCGGCACCGTGTCGTGGCTCAGCAGCGCGTCGGCGAGGGCCGAGAAGATGCGTTCCTGCAGTGCCTCCGCATCCGGAAAGTCGGGGTGGTGCGCATCGGCGAGGACGCGGGCCAGGGTGGCGCACAGGCTTTCCTTGCGGCCGGGCGCCAGGTTGCGCACGTCACCCTGCAGGAGCAGGCGATCCAGATCCTGGCGGGCGGTCCGGTCCAGATAGTCGGCAAAGGCCAGGCGGTCCACCACGACGCCGAAGAGGTTGAAATCCGGTGCCGTGAGAAGGTCGAACTCGGCCCCGCCGTCGCGGATGCAGACCGCCCGGGAAGACAGGGGTTTGCCGCCGAGGGACATCATGCCGTCCCGCGCCGCGGGAATGCCGAACCACACCGATCGTGGCCAGGCGGCGCAGGTCTGGCGCAGGGCGCGGTTGGCCGTTTCCATGAAGACCTGGCTCTTCGGCAGCCACAGTTCGGTCACCGAGCCTTCAAAGCTGCCCGGCGAGAGCTGGTCGTAGCGCTGGTTCCATTGGGAGAGATTGTCGGCCTGTTCGTCCGCATCCCGGGCCCGGGTCACGCGCCGCAGGGGCCGGGCATCGGTATCGGCGGGGAAGACGGGCAGGGGCATGGCGGGCATCCGGCAAGCGATCGTCCCCTTGAGTAGCAAGCCGCGTACCGCCGGCGAAGGGCCTCGCGGGGCGTGCATCCCCACGCTGCCTACGGCGACGGGGCGCGACGAAATCACCCCTGTTGGTGCATTGCAGCGCTCAAGGGCACTTTACTGGTGCAGGCCTTGCCGGCATTGTTGCCCTTGCTTTGCTGCGGTGCCGAAAATTGCTACTGGGGTGCTGAAACTTGATAGATGCACCCGGGTGCTGTGGGCCACGATGCATCCATCTAGTTTCCTGGAGTGAATCATGAGTGCATCCAAGCAACCCGCCCACGGCCTCTCGGCCACCCTGGGCACCTGGCAGTTGTGGGGTATTGCCGTCGGTCTGGTGATCTCGGGGGAGTACTTCGGCTGGAGTTTCGGCTGGGCCTCGGCGGGTACCCTCGGCTTTCTCATCACCACCGTCATGGTGGCCCTCATGTACGGCACCTTCATCTTCAGCTTCACCGAGCTGACCGCCAGCATTCCCCACGCGGGGGGTCCCTTCGCCTACAGCTACCACGCCTTCGGCCCCACCGGCGGCTACGTGGCGGGCATGGCCACCCTGATCGAGTTCGTGTTTGCCCCGCCGGCCATTGCCCTCGCCATCGGCGCCTACCTGAATGTGCAGTTCCCGGCCCTTGATCCGAAAGTCGCCGCGGTGGGCGCCTACGTGGTTTTCATGGGGCTCAACATCGTCGGGGTGACCATTGCGGCCACCTTCGAACTCTTCGTGACCCTGCTCGCCATCTTCGAACTGCTGGTGTTCATGGGGGTGGTGGCGCCGGGCTTCTCCCTGGCCAACTTCTCCAAGGGCGGCTGGGCCGGGGCCGACGAGTTTTCCCTCGCGGCGATTCCCGGCATCTTCGCGGCCATTCCCTTCGCGATCTGGTTCTTCCTTGCCATCGAGGGGGTTGCCATGGCGGCCGAGGAGGCCAAGGATCCGAAGCGTTCCATCCCCATTGCCTACACGGCGGGCATTCTGACCCTGGTGGTGCTGGCCATGGGCGTCATGGTGTTTGCCGGCGGCGTGGGCGACTGGACCAAGCTGGCCAACATCAATGACCCCCTGCCCCAGGCCATGAAGACCATCGTGGGCGAGTCCAGCGGCTGGCTGCACATGCTGGTGTGGCTGGGCCTGTTCGGGCTGGTGGCCTCCTTCCACGGCATCATCCTGGGCTACTCCCGCCAGATCTACGCCCAGGCCCGTTCCGGCTACCTGCCGGCCTGGTTTGCCGAAGTCCACCCGCGCTTCAAGACGCCCCACCGGGCCATCGTGGCCGGTGGGGTGGTGGGCATCGCCGCCATCTTCAGCGACGAGCTGCTGTCCTTCGGTGGCCAGAGCCTCACCGCCAACATCGTCACCATGGCGGTGCTTGGCGCCCTGCTGATGTACGTGCTGAGCATGGCGGCCCTGTTCAAGCTGCGCGCCAGCGAGCCCGGCCTGCCCCGTCCCTACAGGGTGCCGTTCTATCCGATCTTTCCGGCTGTGGCGCTGATCGGAGCACTCATCTGCCTGGTTACCGTAGCGTGGTTCAACCCCCTGCTCACGGGCCTCTTCGTGCTCATCCTGGCCCTGGGCTACGGGTACTTCCGGCTTACCCACGAGCAGCGGGAGGCGCTTCCCTTCGCCGCGCTTGCCAAGGCCGAAGGCTGAGAGCGGGTGGCTGGATCCACCGTGTGCTTCGAGTTCGCCCCGGCGATGCTCAGCGTGCCCCGGCTACGGCTGCGCGTCTCGGCGCGAACTCGAACCGAACGATTTCTTCACAAGCGCTGAGCGCTGGCATAGAAACTGCGTTTGCACTGCTGCGCCGGCCCGGAAGAGAGGCCGGTGCCGGCAGCAGATGCGGGACGCTCACAAACAAAGAAGACCATGACCTACGCCTGCACCCTCGGACTGCATCGCCATGTGTTTGGTGACCTGAAAACAGTGCTGGCCAAGGCCAGCCCGGCCCGCTCGGGTGACATGCTGGCCGGCGTGGCCGCGGCCTCTGAAGAGGAGCGCATGGCCGCCCGCATGGTGCTGGCCGACCTGCCCCTGGATCGCTTCCTGCAGGAGGCGGTCGTGCCCTACGAGGATGACGAGGTGACGCGCCTGATCCTCGACGGGCACGACGCGGCCGCTTTTTCCCCGGTTGCCGGCCTGACGGTGGGGGAGTTCCGCGACTGGCTGCTCTCCGATGCGGCCGACGGCGCCAGCCTGCAGGCCCTCGCGCCGGGCCTTACCCCGGAGATGGTGGCGGCGGTGAGCAAGCTCATGCGCAACCAGGATCTGATCCTGGTGGCCGCCAAGTGCCAGGTGATCACGCGCTTCCGCAACACCCTCGGGTTGCCCGGCCGCCTGGCGGTGCGCCTGCAGCCCAATCACCCCACCGACGACCCGCGGGGCATCGCTGCGTCGATGCTCGACGGCCTGCTGTACGGTGTCGGCGATGCGGTGATCGGCATCAACCCGGCCACTGACAGCCTGCCCGCCATCACCACCCTGCTGCGCCTGATTGACGATTTTCGCGAGCAGTACGCCGTGCCCACCCAGAGCTGCGTACTGACCCACGTGACCAACACCCTCCGCGCCATCGAGAAGGGCGCCCCGGTGGATCTGGTGTTCCAGTCCATCGGCGGCACCGAGGCAGTGAATCGCAGCTTCGGTGTCAGCGCCGCCCTGCTGGATGAAGCCAGGGCCGCCGCCCTGGCCCTGGGTCGCGGCAGTGTCGGCAACAACGTGATGTACTTCGAGACGGGGCAGGGCAGCGCCCTGTCGGCCAATGCCCACCATGGTGCCGACCAGCAAACCCTGGAGGCCCGCGCCTACGGCCTGGCGCGGCGCTACCAGCCCCTGCTGGTGAACACCGTGGTCGGTTTCATCGGGCCGGAATACCTCTACGACGGCAAGCAGATCATCCGTGCCGGGCTGGAAGACCACTTCTGCGGCAAGTTGCTGGGCCTGCCCATGGGCTGCGACATCTGCTACACCAACCACGCCGAGGCCGATCAGGACGACATGGACACCCTGCTCACCCTGCTGGGGGTGGCCGGCATCAACTTCATCATCGGTGTGCCCGGGGCTGACGACATCATGCTCAACTACCAGAGCACTTCCTTCCACGACGCCCTGTACCTGCGCAAGGTGCTCGACCGCCGCCGCGCCCCCGAGTTCGAGGACTGGCTGGAACGCATGGGCATTGCCGACTTTCGCGGCGATCTGCTGCCCCAGGGCGAGCAGCAGGCCCTGCTGGCCCTGGCCGCCACGCTGTAAGGGGAGACGGCCCATGGGCAAGCCCGCCATCCTCACCCCCGACCCCTGGCTGCGCCTGCAGGGCCTGACCCGCGCCCGTGTGGCCCTGGGCCGCGCCGGGGTGAGCCTGCCCACCCGCGAAGTCCTGCGCTTCGGCACCGCCCACGCCCAGGCCCGCGACGCCGTGCACCAGGCCCTGGACGTGGCCACCCTGCAGGCCGACCTGGCGGACGCCGGTTTCACCAGCCTGACCGTGCATAGTCAGGCCGCCGACCGTGGCATGTACCTGCGCCGCCCGGACATGGGCCGCAGGCTTGCACCGGGCAGCCTCGCCCTGCTGGGCGAGCAGGGGCGGCGTCTGTGGTCGCCGCACCCGCCCTTGGCCGTGGTGCTGGCCGACGGCCTGTCGTCCCTCGCCACGGCCCGCCACGGCCTGCCCCTTTTGCAGGCCTTGCTGCCCTACTTTCCGGATCTGCCCGGCCTGCCCGTGATCATTGCCAACCAGGCCCGCGTGGCGCTGGGGGACGAGATCGGGCATGCCCTGGGCGCCGCGCTGGTGGTGGTCATGATCGGCGAGCGTCCCGGCTTGTCGTCGCCCGACAGCCTGGGCCTCTACCTTACGGCCCGACCCCGGCCAGGGCTCACCGACGCCGAGCGCAACTGCATCTCCAACGTGCGCCCCGAAGGCCTGCCCTATGCCGACGCCGCCCGCAAGCTCGCCTTCCTGATGGCCGGCGCTCACAGGCTGGGGCGGACCGGCGTGGACCTGAAGGACGACAGCGATGCTGCGCCAGCCCTGACCGACTCCCCGTACCCGGGTCTCGCCTCACCCTAGGTTTCCATCCCGATTTACCTGCCATCCCATCCAAGGAGAAAACCATGTCCCATACCGCCCTGCGTGCTGCCGCCACCCTGTGCCTTGCCTGCACGGCCTGGGGGGCCACCCCGGCCCTGGCCGCCGAAGGCGAGTCCGCCTGGACCGTTCCGGTCAGCCTCAGCCTGGTGAGCGACTACATCTTCCGTGGTCAGACCCAGACCTGGGGCAAGCCCGCCCTGCAGTTCAGCGTGGAGGCGGCCCACACCTCCGGTGCCTATGCCGGCTTCTTCGCCTCCAATGTGTCCGACCACTGGCTGCCCGGCGCCGCGGTGGAGATGGACTTCTACGGCGGCTATCGCGGCAAGGTGGCCGATACCCTTGGCTACGACGCAGGTCTGATCTACTACACCTACCCGGGCGGCAACTGGACGGACTCGGTGTTTGCCGGCTACAACCGTTCCAATAGCCTCAACACCATGGAGGCCTACATTGCCCTGAGCTACGAGTGGCTCACCTTCAAGACGGGCCGCAACCTCACCGAGTACTTCGGCTGGAGCACCAACAACTCGCCCGTCAACGGCGGCTTCTTCGGCGATGCCAGTGCCGGCGTCACCGGCAACACCCGTGGCTCCCACTTCTATGAGCTGAACGCCGCCTACGACATCGCCGAGGGTTGGAACCTCAGCGGCCAGATCGGCCGTCAGGTCATCGCCCACGCCACCGGCCTCGACATCAACTACTACAAGGTCGGCATCACCAAGGCCTTGCCCGAGGGCTGGAGCGCCGGCGCCTTCTTCTCGGCCACCAGCGAGCCGGATGCCTACCGCAGCTACTACAGCCTCAACAACGGCACCTCCAAGCACGACATCGCCAAGGAGAAGTTCTTCGTGAGTGTCACCAAGGCGTTCTGACCCCGATCGTCCGGGGCCCGCGGCCCGGTAGCCGGGACGCGGGCCCCGCGCCCTGTCGTCCCGGCAAGAGGGCGTGTCAGTAGTGCATCTCCATCGAGTGATTCAGTCCATAGAGGCGGGGTGAGGGCTTGTGACACCATGAAACAACAAGAGTACCTGCCCTGCACCGATGGGGCGGGAACCATACGGGCTTGCGGGTGGCAGCCCTCAAACGTTGTTCGTGGTCATGTCCGTGCGCATCGAAGGCTCCCTCGTCAAATGGAACAAAGAGCGTGGTTTTGGCTTCATCGCGCCTGACCAGGGCGGGCCGGATGTGTTTGTTCATGCGGTCGCGTTTCCCCACGACGGCATCCGGCCATACGTTGGTGAGCGACTCAGCTTTGAGATCGGGGTGGATGCGGACGGGCGGAAGCGCGCCCGGAATCTCCAGCGCATCAGCAGACAGGCGAAGGTCCGCCCTCAGCCCCGGCCCGCTGCGCGGAAGCGCAAGCGTGGATCGGGCCTCGCTCAGGGGCTTGTGCTGGCACTGATCATCGCTGGCCTGGCCTACCACCTGTATGGCGAGTACACCAGCTTCAGGCAGCAGCAGGCGGCGGTCGATCCACCGGCCGCCAGGGTTGAGTCCTCCCGCTATCGGTGTGATGGACGAAGCTTCTGCTCAGAAATGCGCTCCTGTGCGGAGGCGACCTATTTTCTGCAGCACTGCCCTGGCGTGGAGATGGATGGCGACGGTGACGGCATCCCTTGCGAGCAGCAGTGGTGCTCGGGCACGTGGACCCGCTGAGGGCCGCCTATCTTTCGATGAAGGCGTGCTCGATCACGTAGTCGGCGGGGTCGCCGATGCGCTTGGGCATGCGGAAGCCGTGCTTGTCCAGCAGGGTCGAAGGGCGAGAAGCCGATGTCCTTCGCCAACTGGAGTAATGACTTCGGCTTCGGCTTCGTCGTCCCCAACCAGGGTGACCCGGGTGCGTGCATATCTCAGCTTCTCCCCGTGACGGCACCCGTCCGAACCTTGGCGAGAAGCTCAGCTCCGCGCCCGCACGCTTTCTCTGTGATGGACGCACTCGCTGCCCGGAGACGAGATTCTTTGAAGAAACCATGGACTTCCTGCGGCACTGCAGGGGGCCGTGCGACAAACCACGGTGGGGGCGTTCGGCGCGCCAGGTTTGCGGCAAATACGCCTGAGAGCATGAAAATTGAATGCCGTGCGGGTGATGTTTCCTGATTGTTTCATGGAGCAGGCATGCCCTTGGTTCAACTGATTTACGTGAGCTCTGCCTGGAGGGAACTGTCCGAAGACGAGCTGTACGACATCCTCGAATCCTCCATTCGTCACAATACGCAGCAGGGGATCACCGGTGTGCTCCTGTACACGAATGGCAGCTTCATGCAGGTCATCGAGGGTGAAGAAGCGGCCATCGAAGAGACTTACAGCCGGATTTGCGATGATGATCGTCACAAGGACGTTTTCCTGCTGTCCAAGGAGGTCATTGCCAAACGGGACTTCCCGCGCTGGGCCATGGGTTTCCGTCGCCTGAGCAGAGGGAAGTTTGAGTCTCATCCAGCGTATGCGCCCTTACTCCCGGACGGTTTTGATGCCGAACGGATCGGGGCTCAGCCTGGGGTCGCGACGGAGATGCTCAGGCAGTTCAGTGGGGCCTAGCCCATCTTCTCCCGGTACATACCGCCATCCGCATGTTTCAGCAGGGCTTCGGCGTGGGCGCCATCGTCCGGGTAGATGGCCACGCCTATGCTTGCCTCGGTGTGCAGCAGGCGTCCACCCAGCGTGATGCCCTCCCGCAGCACGCTGCGGATCTTGTCGGCGACCGCGTCGGCGTCCGTCGCGCCATGGACCTCCTCAAGGATCACCACAAATTCGTCGCCTCCCAGGCGGGCGACGGTGTCGGCCTTGCGGACACAGGCTTCCAGGCGACGGGCGATGTGCTGCAGCAGCACGTCGCCAGCGGCGTGACCCAGGGTGTCATTGACATGCTTGAAATCGTCCACATCGATGTATAGCAGTGCCATGCGGCCGCGCTTGCGCTGGCTGCGGGCCAGTGCTGTGTCCAGGCGGTCGTGGAAGAGGCGGCGGTTGGGCAGGTTGGTGAGTTCGTCGTACTGGGCAGCACGCAGCAGTTGGGCCTTGAGCTGGCCGTGTTCGATGGCGGTGGCCACCTGGGCCGAGACAAAGTGCAGCAGCTCCAGGTCGGCGTCATCGTAGCGGGCGCCGACCGGGGCCTGCAGCACCAGGGCGCCGATGGTCTCCTGGCGGATGATCAGGGGCAGGATCAGCCAGGATGCGTCGCCAGGGTCATGGCCGATGGCGACCTGCACCAGGGCGTCGGAGGCGAGGTGCAGCGCGGTGCCGTCGGCCATGACCCTGGCGCACAGGGTTCGGGCCCTGGCGTCGTCGAGAATGGGGGCGGCACCCCTCTCGCCGCGCTGGTAGGGGAAGTCGAGCGCTCCGCTGTGGGGGTCGCGGATGGCCACGGCCAGACCCGCCAGCGCTACCCGCCCGGCGATGATGGTGTGGATCCACTCAAAGAGGCTGTCCAGGTCCGTGGCCTGGTGGGCCGCTTCGGAAACCGCGTAGGTGGCGATCTGGATGGCTTCTGCGCGTTTCTGCCGGGTCACGTCCCGGGCGACGCCGATGCGCAGGCCATCGGCCTCAGACCAGCGGGCCGACCACATGATGTGGACCACCCGGCCGTCCTTGTGGCGGTAGCGGTTCTCGAACCCGACCCGGGGGTGTCCGGCCATCACGCGGGCGGATTCCCGCTCCGTGCTGGCACGGTCTTCGGGCAGCACGAAGTCCACCATGGCCTGGCCGATCATTTCGTCCGGGGTATAGCCGAGGATGCCTTCGCAGGCGGCATTGACGTAGACGATGCGTCCAGCTTCATCGACGAGGAAAACGGCGTCGAGGAGCAGGCCGACACACTTGAGGAGTCGGTTTTCGAGGTGCTGTTCCATGCTGCCGGGGGATTCCTGAAGTGGCGCTTCGAAGGTGGCGCCTCGACCATAGAGTGGCCGATTCCGGGGCCGCACCGCAAGTGCTTCGCGCGCTGGAGCGCGCCTGCCGTGTGTTGCATCACGATGCGGGGGGCGGAAGAAACAACGGCGACCGGGTGACCGGCCGCCGTCGAGGCTCCCAGGGGACGCATCATCCCCGTCCTGAAGCAGTGTGGGACCTTACGGGATCATCCAGGTGAACACGTAGGCCTGCAGGGTGGTGATGATGCCGACCATGGTGGCAAACATCAGGCTGTGCTTCACGGTGAAGCGGAACAGGTCTGACTCCTTGCCGACCAGGCCCACCGCGGCGCAGGCCACGGCGATGGACTGGGGCGAGATCATCTTGCCGGTGACGCCGCCGGTGGTGTTGGCCGCCACCAGCAGGGTGTCGGACACGCCGATCTGGTGGGCGGTGGTGGCCTGCAGGGAGCAGAACAGGGCGTTGGACGAGGTGTCGGAGCCGGTCAGGAACACGCCCAGCCAGCCCAGGAAGGGCGAGAAGAACGGGAAGAGCACGCCAGTGCCGGCCAGCAGCAGGGCCAGGGTGGCGGACAGGCCGGAGTAGTTGGCCACGAAGGCGAAGGCCAGCACCATGCCGATGGAGTAGATCGGGCGCTTCAGCTCGGACACGGTCTCCTTGAAGGCCTTGGCGGCATCACCGCTGCGCATGCCCAGCACGACCATGCTGATCAGGGCCGACAGGAAGATGGCGGTGCCGGTGGCGGAGAGGATGTCCAGCTTGTAGACCGCGGCGTAGGGGGTGGCCTTGGCGACGATGGGCTCCACCTTGATGACCAGCTTGTCGAGCATGGGCACCGGGAACTGGAACACCAGCGAGTACAGCGGGCCGTCCTTGGCGAACAGGGCCTTGAAGGGCTTGAGGCTCCACAGGGTGACCATGACGGTGAGGATCACGAAGGGCGACCAGGCCTTGGCGATCTGGCCGAAGCTGTGGTGGCTGTCCTCGCCCAGTTCGGCGTGGTGCTGGTTGTCGAAGCGGAAGATGCGCTTGGGCTTCCAGTTCTTCAGGAAGATGGTCAGGCAGATCAGGCTGACCAGCGCGGAGGTGATGTCGGGCAGCTCCGGTCCGATGTAGTTGGCGGTGAAGAACTGGGTGACGGCGAAGCTCAGGCCGGCCACCAGGATGGCGGGCCAGGTCTCCTTGATGCCACGCCAGCCGTCCATCATGGCGATCAGCCAGAACGGGACGATGACGGACAGCAGCGGCAATTGGCGGCCGGCCATCTGCCCGATCTTGAAGGGGTCGATACCGGTGACCTGGCCGCCCACGATGATGGGGATGCCCATGGCGCCGAAGGCCACCGGGGCGGTGTTGGCGATCAGGCACAGGCCGGCGGCATAGAGGGGGTTGAAGCCCAGGCCGACGAGCAGGGCAGCGGTGATGGCCACCGGGGCGCCGAAGCCCGCCGCACCTTCCAGG
>Ga0268298_10001444_pt1 | contig 28074 bp, 23 predicted proteins | sample WWTPWeurt_MetaG_FD_194462 | JGI IMG/M metagenome (GOLD analysis project Ga0268298, IMG submission 194462) | Activated sludge microbial communities from WWTP in Nijmegen, Gelderland, Netherland - WWTP Weurt | ecosystem: Engineered > WWTP > Aerobic digester > Activated sludge | place... | reverse complement strand
ACTTCTTTTATGGAAAATTTGAACCGCACGCATCTTATTCTTTAACCAATTATAATATGCTATGAGTTTATCTATCTTTGAGACATGCTTTTTGGATTATTTTTCCGGAAAAAAATCAGTGAATTAGAGGATGCGTCACTACTTGAACTGGTGCGACAAAGCGATCAACACGCAATGGGAGAATTATTTCATCGTTATTCATGGCTTGTTATGGGGCAATGTTTAAAGTATCTTAAAAACCGGATGGAAGCTGAAGACATGATGATGACTCTTTTTGGAAAGCTACCGGACAAAATCGCAAAAAGTGAAATTGCAAATTTCAGAACATGGCTTTACAGTGTTTCTAAAAACGAATGTCTGATGCAGCTGAGAAAAAAAAACATCAAAGAATCAGATGCTGAAATTGCACTTTTGTTTAAAGAAGATGAGTCAGAAAAAGAATTCATAATTACGCATTTAAAAGAAGCAAATTTGAAATTACTTGAAGATGCAATTGAAGAATTAAACGCCGAACAGAAAAAATGTATTGAACTGTTTTATCTGAATGACAAGAGCTACGATGAAATTGTTTCCATTACAAAGTTTGAATTGAATAAAGTAAAAAGTTATATACAGAACGGAAAAAGAAATTTAAAATTGATTTTAGAAAACAAACGTGAATTCAGATAACAACCATATTAAAATAAATGCAGACCTGCTAAAAAAATATTATAGCGGGGAACTTTCTGAAAAGGAGAAAAACAGCGTGGAAAAAATGGCGCTGGATGATCCTTTTTTGAAGGACGCAATGGATGGTTTTGAATCTGACCCCGGAAGCTTTGAATCATATTATAACAAACGAATCAAGACAAAAATTTATAATAGTAATTTGCTGTTGACCATTGGAGCAATTTTGACTTTAGGAATGGTTTCAGTACTGATTGTTAAATCTGAAAAAACGGAATTAAAGAATAATCAGAATATAGTTACATCCAACAAAGCGGATAGTATAATAACCAAAGAAGTTGAAGTTTTTACCGAAGAAATAGACACATTAAAAATTTCCGATCCAACCGAATTAATATCACCCGTTGAAATTGCTGAAGCCCATACAGAAATTGAAAAGAACATTGATTATCCAAAAACAGAAACCGAAGTACCGATTCTGATCAAAGAGGAATTTAAACTCGAAGAGAATTATGTGATCGAACCAGAAGAATACAATCTGGAGATTCAGGAATTGGTTCCGGCAACTTACCTTTTTGATTTATTTGTTGTTGATTACCGCAGAATAGAACGTGATAAAAATGAAATCACTTATACCAAATATGAATTCACTGGCACAGCAGCTGAATTTGAAAGTGAAACTCACGAACAAAATGCTGAATTACTCGAACAGCAGGTAAACGTTTCATACTGGGAATATCTGAGTAAAGGAATGGAATCATTTGCCAACGGGAATTATAAAAGTGCACTGAACAGATACCAGATTATTCTGGAGCAATATCCTGAAGATTTTAATAGTTTGTTTTACGGAGGTTTATGTTATTATAATCTTGGCAGCCTTAATAAATCACTCCATAATTTTGATCTGATTTTATCAACCAATCTGAATGCTTTTAAAGAAGAAGCACTTTGGTACAAGTCAAAGTGCCTGATCAAGCTGGGAAGAAAAGATGAAGCCAAATTAATCTTAAATGAAATCATTGCTGAAGGCGGATTTTATGTTCAAGACGCCATTAACGCAAAGAAAAAACTGCAATAGTTTTTCTGCCCTGTTACTTTTTCAGAAACTTGCATTTTAATTGTGTAAGTTTGTCCAAAATCATCTGTTATGAGTAGATCAGAAATTATTTTTCAATTGGTTTGTTACATGTTGCCATCTGTTGCTTTTTTTGCAGCGGCATATTTTTTTACTATCAAATGGAATGATTTGCAACGCGACAAAATGAAAGCTCAGACTGCGCTGGCAGTAAAACAACAAAACACCGGTTCGCAACCGTTGGTCAATGAAAACAAGAAGATGTTTTTTCCAATGCAGGTAGATGCGTATCAGCGCATAGTTTTATTTCTTGAAAGAATTTCTCCAAACAATCTGGTGATGCGATTAAATAATCCAGCTTTGCCTGCTAGAGTATTCCAACAAATGTTGTTAGATAATATCAGAAATGAATACGAACACAATCTTGCTCAACAGATTTTTGTCTCGCCCGATGCCTGGAATCTTGCCAAAAACAGCAAAGATGAAACAATTAAAATCATAAACATGGCGGCCACTAAAATGGGTTCAACAGCAATGTGTCTTGACCTTGCTAAAGCCATTTTTGAAATTACTGCCCAATTGAATAATCAGCCGACTGACAGAGCTATTTTGTTTCTTAAAACAGAATTGAATCAATTAGTCAACGGTTAATTTTTTTGTCTGAAAATCAGTTATAAAAATTCGGGTAGCATTTGAAAACATTGTGTTACCGGCTATTACCCCATTCTTAGAATAAGAATAAATTAAAGGTGGCAAAAAATTACTATTTTCGTAAGGTCTAATCTCAAAACTATTGATAATGAGAAATTTATTTGCTCTTTTTATTTTATTAAATGCTGGATTCTTATTCGGACAAACCTGGCAATCCATTGGAACGACTATTGGAACCAGTGTTTCAAATCAAGATTTGTTTATTGATCAATCTAATGGTGATTTATATGTTGCTTATGTTGAAACTGGTACTCAGCGAGCAAATGTTCGAAAATGGAATGGTTCAAGTTGGGCGTTGGTTGGAGATGCCAATTTTGGACAAGGCAGCAACATGGTTGATATAGAAATTGCCGTTCACAACGGTCAGCCTTATGTTGCGGTTAAGTTTTTAATTGGAGCCACTTATTATCTGAGAACATATTTTTTGAATGGAGCTGTATGGTCAACTATGGGCTCAATGAATTATCAAACTCCTCTTGGTTCTGAATTTAGTTTAAAAGTTTCTTCATCCGGAAATGTGTTTTTGTGCTTTTACAATCTATCAGCTTCAGCTGGTGATACCGATTTAATTACACTATTGCTTTCAATAACAAGTCAAAATCAAATTGGTGGAATGGTTACTGATAGTTATGGAGACAACCATGATTTTGTTTTAGATCCGAATGAAGATCCCTATGTTATTCATGAATATGGCGATATGTCAAATTATGTGAATTTAACTTATGTCAATTCTCCTTACTACGACGTACAAGATGTAATTCTGAATGATTTTGCTGAAAAAATTGTGACTAATCTGGTTGGATCAATTGATCTGCGTTTTGCCGCTATTGATGATGACGCGGTGCCATCACTGGTTTATACCCGTTATGATTTAGGGACCGGACTTTTTCCTGTGCCATATGTAATTTATAACACCACCGCTCTTGATGATTACGATATGGCTTCATCAGCTACACTGGACTATTTCTTTTACGCCTCAGGAACTTCTCATTTTGTTGAAAGCGTAAATAGTTCAGGAACTCAAACGGCTCTAGGTTCTGGATTTATGACAGGTTCAGGAATGTTTGCCGATACCAGAATAGAAACATGGAACGGCCGTGTGGTAGTTTCATGTGTAAGAGGTGGCGTTGTGAGAGTGATGGAAATTGACAACCCTTGTACACTCAATTTGGGGAATTCATTTGGTGGATGTGAACAAATTTTAAATACAGCTCCAACATATTCTGTACAGATAGATGACAATAATTACTCACATCAAAATTTAATAATCACAGTTGCTTCGACAGATGCTGCAACAATTCCAAATACAAATATTTCATTGGTTGGTAGTTTCCCTAATTATTTTGTTCAATTTACTTCAAATGACGTAAGTGTCACTACGAATGTTGAAATAGAATTTGAAACACAGGAAAGCGGAAACTGGACCAACTATGAATTGTTTTATGTAGATGTGGTGCCCACACCCACTATTGTTATTGATTTTCCGGATGACGAAGTTTGCGAAAATCACGGTCTCGTAAATCTTATTCCGCATGCAACACCTGCAGGCGGTTTCTGGAGTGGTACCGGAGTCAATTCAGCAACCGGAAAGTTTAATCCGGATGCGGCCGGTCCTGGAATACATGCCATAAATTATTCATACAGTAATGGATTCGGATGTACCAATGATGACAATACGACTATCACGGTTCATGAAGTTCCTCAAATAACCGTTAGTCCAACAGATGCAACTTGTGGAAATGATGATGGCGCAGCAGATGCAACTATTACTGGTGGAACACCTTCCTATACCATTTATTGGTCAAATGGCGCCTCTACCGAAGATATTTCAGATTTAGCGGCTGGACTTTATTTTATAAATGTCACCGATCAGGAAGGATGTCAGTCAACAAAACCTGCAACTGTCGGTTCAGATGGTTTAACAGTGTCTGCATCAATTACGGATGCACTTTGTCCATCTTCAGCTAATGGAGCAATTGATTTGACGGTCACTTCCGGTTCAGGAATTGAAAGTATTTTATGGTCAACAGGGGCAACCACTGAAGATATTTCAGGTTTGGTTGCCGGCACTTATGATGTCACGATTACGGCAAATGACGGATGTGTTTCGACCGGATCATACACCGTGTCAGCACCAGCGGTATTGTCCATAACTGAAATTATTTCTCCAGCATCTTGCGCTTCATCTGATGGTTCAATTTCTTTAACAGTTTCAGGTGGAACAGCTCCTTACGATTATTCCTGGTTTGAAACTGTAAGCGGAACACCAGTTGGAACAAATAGTCCAAATCTAAATTCATTGGATGGTGGTGCTTATTTTGCAATCATAACTGACGACAACGGATGTTCAACGGTATATAATACCATGGTATCAGAAATTGGTGGTCCAACTGTAATTATTGATTTAGTAACTCCTGCTGGTTGCACAGATGACGGTGCTATTGACATTTCTGTAAATACAGATGATCCAATTGCAAGTATTGATTGGAGCAATGGTTCAACTACTGAAGATATCGCAGGCTTGGCTGCAGGATTTTATACAGTGGAAGTAGTTGATCAATCAGGCTGTTTGGGAATGGGCGGAGTTGAAGTTCCGGCTGCATCACCTGATTTAAATCCAATTTGTTTGGTAACTGTAGATACATTAACCAATACGAATTTGCTTGTTTGGGAAAAAGAGATTTCTACGGATATTGATTACTACAATATTTATAGAGAGACATCTGTGGCAGGAGAATTTTTATTCCTTGCAAGTGTGCCTTACAGTGATGAATCAGTGTATAATGATATCACTGCATCACCACAAATCAGATCATGGAGATATAAATTAGCAGCGGTAAATATGTGCGGTGAAGAATCTGATCTGAGCGAATTTCATAAAACAATTCACCTTACCATCAGTTTTGGAATTAGTAATACCGTAAATCTGAACTGGGATAATTACGAAGGTTTTGCTTTTGGAACTTTTGAAATCTGGAGACATACAAACACTTTTGGATGGGAAAACATTCAAGATCTTCCTTCCTCACTTTTCTCTTATACTGATTCTCCTCCAAACATCAATGGACTGGATTATATCATCAGTATTACTCCTCCGGCAACATGTACGTCTACCAATAAAGTACAAGATCACAACTCATCCCGTTCTAACAAATCATCTTCCATCACAGGTGATTTAGTAAGTGTTGATGAAGAAGATCAAACCGGCATCACCAATGTGTATCCAAATCCATCTAACGGAAACTTCAACCTGGTTGTTGTTCCGCAAAATGATGATTCATATGACGCAATTGTGACTGATGCACAAGGCAGAGTTATTTATGAATTCAGTTCATCGGATGTGATGACTGAAATTGATTTGTCAAGCTTCAGTGACGGAATTTACAATCTGCAAATTCTGGTGGATGATCAGGTGATTAATAGAAAACTCATTAAGAATTAAAATTGAATTGGAATGAAACAAAAATCCCCGCTGTCTTTTTGATGGCGGGGATTTTTTGCTTTTTATTCCGAAGTGGTAATTACGCCATTGTATGAAACACATTGTTCACATCATCGTCATCTTCTAAACGCTCAATTAATTTATTGATTGTTGCTTCTTCTTCTTCGGTTAGTTTTTTTGTATCGGTTGGGATGCGTTCCAATCCGGCAGATTTGATTTCAATTTTTTTCTCGTCGAGAAATTTTTGAATGGCTCCAAATGCTTCAAATGGTCCGTAAATGATTATTTCATTTTCCTCAACATCCTTGTCAACCTCTTCTCCCCCGTAATCAATTATTTCCAATTCAAATTCATCCATATCGATTCCTTCAGCGCTGATGCGAAACATGCATTTATGTTCAAAAGCAAAATCCAAAGAACCTGATGTGCCAAGTGTTCCGTTAAACTTTGTAAAAGCGGCACGAACGTTTGCTACTGTACGCGTTGGATTATCTGTAAGTGTTTCAATGAGAATTGCAATTCCATATGGTCCATAACCTTCATACACCATTTCTTTATATGAAGATGTGTCTTTTGAAGTTGCTTTTGCAATGGCACGCTCAATATTGTCCTTTGGCATGTTTGCCGCCTTGGCATTCTGGATAATTACACGCAAGCGCGAATTGGATTCAGGATTTGGTCCGCCCTCTTTTACTGCTTGTGATAACTCTTTACCAATTTTTGTAAATGCCTTTGACATGGCACCCCAACGTTTCAGTTTTCTTCCTTTGCGGAATTCAAATGCTCTTCCCATAGTGAGTATGTAATTGAAATCTTGGCAAAGATAATGATTGGGTTTAAATATAGGATTGAGCTCCTAGGAAATAGGATTTAGCTCTTAGGATAAAGGATTTAGTAATTTTAGAGAAGATTGAGTTTGATTATCAGATCAAAGGTATTTTCAGGTCTTTTTATGCTTTTAAAACTGAAAAGTCATATTCAACTAAGTCCTGACTCCTAAATCCTATATCCTCTCTTTAATCATATCACAGACCGCCTCTACCCAAATTGGAGAATCATTCAAACTTTCAACAAGCTGGACTTTTTCACCGCCGTTTTCTTTGAAGATGTTTTGATATTCGTGACCGATTTCTACAGATGTTTCCAGACAGTCTGCAACAAATGCCGCTGAAAATGCGAGCACTTTTTTGGCTCCTTTTTTACCTAATTCCTCAATGATCTTGTCTGAGTATGGAGTTAACCAAGGTGTTTTGCCCAAGCGGGATTGAAATGAAACGGTATATTTTTCTTTAGGAATATTAAGCTTTGCGGCAATCAGTCGTGTGGTTTCGTAACACTCATTACGATAACAGTGTGATTGTTCAGCATTGAATTTTTCAGGACAATTACAATTTGCACAAGTTAATTCAGGATGCACTTTTTCAATTTGTCTTTCAGGTAAACCGTGATAGGAAAACATTACATGATCATACTCTGACAAATTATATTTTTTTGCTCTGTCAACAAATGCATCAATGTATCCCGGATGATCAAAAAAATGTGAGATGATTTTTATTTCAGGAACTGTCCACCACTTATGAATGATTTTCAATGCCTTTTCAACAGCAGAACCAGTAGATGAACTGGCGTAATGCGGGAACAACGGCAAGATAATTATCTGATCATATCCCACTTTTTCAATTCTTTCCAACACAGAATTTAGGGAAGGATTCTGATAACGCATGGCAAATTCAACCGTGACATTTTGTCCTTCAAATTTCTGTTGAACTATGGCCTGCAATTTTTTTCCGTAGGTTAACAAGGGAGAATTTCCTCCCCACATGTCCCAAAGTTCTTTGTAAATTTTTGCAGATTTTGGAGCACGAAAAGGAACAATAATTCCATTCACTAAAAAAAATCTTCCAACGGGATTGATGTCAATTACCCTTGGGTCATTTAAAAATTCAGTAAGATACTTTCTTACATCTGAAGTCTTTGGACTGTCAGGGGTTCCAAGGTTTATTAAGAGGACGCAGGTTTTTTTCATTTATCTTTAATGTCTGGCAAAATTAATGTTTTTTCTAACCGCAGAGAGCGCAAAGAAGGCGCAGAGGTCTCAGAGAGATGAATTTATTACGCGTCTAATTCCTTCTTTCATTCTTGAAACATTAAAATTGATGAGTAAACCCAATTTATATTTTCCCAATTTCAAATACGTGAGTGTTTGGGCTAAATGTACATCGGTTAGTCCTTCAACAGCTTTCACCTCAATGACTAATTTATTTTCAACAAGCAAATCAATTCTATAACCAATTTCCAGTTTGACATCTTCAACTATTAATGGCATTGGTTTTTCCTTAATCACAGTCAATCCTGATCGTTTGAGTTTGTGAAAAAGTACTTCCTTATAGGCCGATTCGAGTAATCCTGGTCCAAGTAATTTATGAACTTCAATGCAGATTCCTATGACACGGGTTGCCAACTGATTTTCAATTGTGTTTTCCTTCAACTCCATAATCCTTCTCTAAAATATCTCAATCAATTTGCTTAGCGCACTTCGCGCCTTCTTTGCGCCCTCTGCGGTTAAAATAAAATCCTGCCCAGGATTATATGTGCATCGCACGTTTACCCGTTGCATCCATGGCAGCTTCTTTAATTGCTTCAGTGAATGTTGGGTGCGGGTGAACGATTCTTGCTAAATCTTCAGCTGAAGCGCGGAATTCCATAGCGGTGCAAGCTTCCATGATCATATCTGCAGCACGGGCAGCAATCATGTGAACACCTAAAACTTCATCTGTATCTGCATGCGCAATAATTTTTACAAATCCCATCAAATCCATACTTGCTCTTGCACGACCCAAAGCTTTCATTGGGAATGATCCAACTTTGATTGGAACACCGGCAGCTTTTAATTCTTCTTCTGTTTTTCCAACTGCAGCAACTTCAGGCCAGGTGTAAACTACACCCGGAATTAAATTATAATCAATGTGTGGTTTTTGTCCGGCCAATTGTTCTGCCACCACTACTCCTTCATCTTCTGCTTTGTGCGCCAGCATTGGTCCGCGAACTACATCACCAATTGCATAAATTCCGGGAACGGAAGTTTGCAAATGATTATCTACTTCTATCATTCCACGCTTATCTGGCGTGATTCCAACTTTCTCTAAGCCTAAACCTTCGGTGTATGGTTTTCTTCCTACAGCAACCAAACAATAATCACCTTTGAAAACTACTTCTTCTCCTTTTGCATTTAATGCAGTAACCTCAACTCCTTTTCCGGTATTTTTTACTTTTTGAACGCGATGTTGTAGATGGAAATTAAATCCTTCTTTTTTCAAAACTTTCGTAAGTTCTTTTCCAAGCGAACGATCCATGGATGGAATGATCGAATCAGCAAATTCAATCACATCTACTTTTGCTCCCAAACGTGCGTGAACACTTCCTAATTCCAAACCAATTACGCCACCGCCAATCACAATTAAGTTCTTACAAACTTCATCCAGATTCAACATTTCTGTCGAAGTGATGATGCGTTTTTTATCCGGTTCCATTCCCGGGAAATAATTCGGTTTTGATCCGGTTGCAATGACAGTATTTTTTGTTTCTAAAACAGTTTCTTTACCATCTGCTGCTGTTACTTTGATGTGATTTTTATCTACAAACGATCCAACCCCAACATGCACATCAATTTTATTTTTATCCATCAAAAATTTGATTCCATCGCACGTTTGCGAAACGACTGAAGCTTTGCGCTCAATCATTTTTTTCATGTCAACCTTTACACCAGAAATATTGATGCCGTGTTTGTCAAAATTGTGTGCTGCGTTGTGATAATGTTCTGAACTATCTAGCAAAGCTTTTGAAGGAATACATCCTACATTCAGACAAGTTCCACCCAGGGTATTATATTTTTCAATAAGCGCGGTTTTAAATCCTAACTGAGCACAACGGATTGCGCAAACATAACCACCAGGACCAGATCCAATGATAACAACATCGTATTTTGACATAAAATTGAGGTTTTAGAAGGAGTAAAGATAGAAATAATTGAATAGTGATTGGCGATCCGCCTTCATTTCATTACGTCGGACAAGTTTGCGATTTTTTACCTAAACCATAATTTATGGCCAGTGGCTATTGGCTTTTGCCTCACTTCACATCCAACGAATTCATGATTTCCTCTCCAATTGGAATCCAGGTTTTGTAACCTTTTTTAGGGGAAATCAACTCTCCAGCCAATACCAGTCCCTTATAAACTGTCAGAAAATAAAACCGATAAAATTTTTCAGGTGATTTGTGTAGAATTCCAACATACGCCATATCTGAACCATCCACCGTTGTCATTCCATTCGAAAGCTCTTTCATTTTTAAATCAGCCTCCATAAATGAGGTAATTACATTTGCTTTTATTGCACCTGCACCCAAATCTTTGTTTTCATTTTTCTGCATGTAAAATGCCAGGCGCACTTCTCTCAAAGAATCAGCATACGCAACTTTTGGCAGTTTGTCTTCAGAATAATATTTTTTAGTTTCATGATCAAGCAACGCCGAAAAATGGGTCGGAATTTTAATTTCAACCTGATTATTCATCAATGAAATTTTTCCCAAAGTGATTTCTGCCTTTTTTGAAAAAGCAGAATTAATACTTGAAGTCAGAAAAACCAAAAATAAAGTACGAATCATAATAATATTTTTTTCAACCACCCTTCCTCATGTCAGGGCTTGCGCCGCTTACAAAGAAGACACAAAGGACACAGAGAGTTTAACCCAACTCAGCGATTTTATCCTCCAATAATTTTATCTTACCTAAAATGTCTGCCTCTTTTTTACGTTCACTTGCAACCACTGCTTCCGGTGCACCGGCCATGAATTTTTCATTGTGCAGTTTTTTGTAAATGATTGCCAATGATCCTTTGGCATATTCTAATTCACCAACCAATTTTTCTTTTTCAGCACCAACGTCTACCCGATCTCCAAAAGGAATAAAATATTCGTTGTTTTTAGAAATGAAAGAAAATGAATTGGCTACTTTTTCTGAAACATATTCCAGTTTTGCCAGATTTCCCATTTTCTTAATCACAGCGTCATTGGATTTATCCAAATCTTTATTTGCCTTTACGAATAACTCCAATTCAACTTTTGTAGCAATGTTATTTTGTTTGCGGATGTTGCGGATATTGGTAATCACTTCATCCGTATGCTCAAAATTTTTCAGCAATTGCGCATTTACAGTTCCGGCTTTTGGCCATTCACTGATGATGATGTCTTCTCCTTCATTTCTTTCTCTCAACCAATGCCAGATTTCTTCAGAAACAAAAGGCATAAACGGATGAAGCAGTTTCAATAATTTTTCAAAAAAGACAACAGTTGATTCGAGTGTTTTACTGTCAATCGGTTGCTGATATCCAGGTTTAATAACCTCCAGATACATTGCGCAGAAATCATCCCAAACCAATTTGTAAGTAGCCATCAACGCATCTGAAATTCTGAATTTATCAAAGTGATCATTGATATTTAAAATTGCTTCGTTCAATTTATTTTCAAACCAGTTGATTGCAATTTTTGAAGCTTCAGGTTGCTCAATATCTTTCCACTCCCATTGATTCACCAAGCGGAATGCATTCCAGATTTTATTGGCAAAATTTCTTCCCTGTTCACACTGCGAAGAATCAAACGGCAAATCATTTCCGGCAGGAGAAGAAATTAAAATTCCAACTCGTACTCCATCTGCACCAAACTGTTCAATCAGTTCAATTGGATCAGGCGAATTGCCCAATGATTTAGACATTTTACGACCTAATTTATCACGAACAATTCCGGTATAATACACATTTTTGAATGGTAATTTACCTGTGTATTCATATCCGGAAATAATCATACGCGCTACCCAGAAAAACATAATTTCAGGTGCAGTTACCAAATCATTTGTCGGATAATAATATTTCAAATCGGCATTTGCATTTTGAAAACCATTTTTTACAATGGACGGATCAAAAACAGAAGTTGGCCATAACCAAGAAGAGAACCAGGTATCCAAAACATCTTCATCCTGGCGCAACTCGCGTGGTTCAACACCACCCCGAACATTCTTAGCTGCTACTGCTGCAACTGCTTCAGCATGTGTTTTTGCTACTACAAAATCATCAGGACCGGTGCCATAATACCAGGCCGGGATCTGGTGCCCCCACCAAAGCTGACGAGAAATACACCAGTCTTTGATATTTTCCATCCAGTGACGGTAGGTGTTTTTCAGGTTGTCCGGATAAAATTTAATGTCACCATTCATCACCGCATCAAGCGCAGGTTTGGACAAATCTTTCATATCCACAAACCATTGCAAAGACAATTTTGGTTCAATCACCGCACTGGTTCTTTCTGAATATCCAACTTTATTGATGTGATCTTCTACTTTCACCATGTAGCCCAATTCGTCTAATTCAGCTGCAATGGCTTTACGTACTTCAAAACGATCTTTTCCATTATAATGCAATCCATGTGCATTCAACGTTCCATCGTCATTTAAAATATCCAGTGTTTCTAATTTGTGTTTTTTTCCTAGTTCATAATCATTCAAATCATGTGCAGGTGTTACTTTCAAACAACCTGTACCAAATTCCATATCTACATACTCATCTTCAATGATTGGAATGGTTCTGTTTGCAATTGGAACGATAGCCTGTTTACCACGAAGATTTTTAAACCGCTCATCTTTTGGATTAATGCAGATAGCGGTATCTCCCAAAATAGTTTCAGGACGCGTTGTAGAAATTGTAAGCCATTCATCTTGCGTGCCGGCAATTTTATATCTGACAAAATACAATTTGGAATTCACTTCTTTGTATTCAACCTCTTCATCTGACAAAGCCGTTTTTGCAGCAGGATCCCAGTTGATCATTCGGGCTCCACGGTAAATTTTTCCTTTTTTGTAAAGATCTATAAACGCGTCAATCACACTTTCTGAATAGGCAGGATCCATGGTAAATGCTGTTCGCTGCCAGTCACAGGATGCACCTAACTTTTTCAGTTGTTCCAAAATTACTCCGCCGTACTTATCTTTCCATTCATAGGCATGTTTCAAAAACTCCTGACGGGATAAATCTGATTTTTTAATTCCTTCAGCGCGCAGTTTCTGAACCACTTTTGCCTCTGTTGCAATAGAAGCGTGATCCGTTCCCGGAACCCAGCAAGCGTTTTTTCCCTGCATACGCGCTCTGCGAACCAATACATCCTGAATGGTATTATTGAGCATATGCCCCATGTGCAATACTCCCGTAACATTGGGCGGTGGAATGACGACAGTATAAGCTTCACGGTGATCAGGTTCAGAATGAAAATAATTTTGTTTCATCCAATATGAATACCATTTGCTTTCAGCTTTTCCTGGTTCGTATTGTTTAGGAATTTCAGTGGACATGCGGGTGATTTTTTGTAAACGTTTAAATAAAGGGCAAAATTAGGGAAAAAATAAGGATATTGGAGTTAGGATAAAGGATTTAGGATATAGGATTTAGTACGAGTGAAAAAATGCACTTTGCAGCCACAAACAGAAGCAGTGTCCGGGAGATAAATAACGCAGTCAGATGATCAATAAACACGCAGTAAACTCTGCACCTTCTCTTTGAACTCATTGGTTAAAAATCAATATCTGCTGCAGATTTTAACTAATTTAGTCTTGTACTCTGAAAATGAAACGCAAAACAATTAGTCTCCAGCTCATTATAAACATTACCATTCCGGTAGTATTGGTGCTAATTGCATACTCTTATCTGAATTACCGTTACAATAAAAATGAACTAGAAAAACTAAGTGCAGAACGATTGGAGCAAATTCAACAAGAGGTTCAAAATTTGATATCGGTTTATGACTATGGCATGCGTATGAATGAAATTCATTATGAAGCACGCATGGAAAAAGTGAGTCAGCAATTTGTTGAATTTTTTGATGACAGTTTGAATCCAGTAAATGCAGATTTATTTGCGCTGTGTGAATCTCTGGAATTGGATACAAGTAAAGAATCTGTTTACATCATTGATACAAACGGAGTGATTGTGAACACCACTTTTTTACCTGATTTGCATTTGGATTTTTACGCCCGTGGAGAAGGATATCGGGAATATTTTGAAAAAATATGGGCGCAAAACAAGTTTGTTACCGATAGATTTTCTGAAGAACAGGTAACAGGACGAATCAGAAAATGGAGTTTCATTCCAACCAGAGACAGCTTGTATTTAATTGAACTTGGATTTCTATCGAATGAAGCCAGACAATTGAAAGACATGATGCTTGAAACAGTAAAAAAAATTGCTGATCAACATGATGATATTTCTGATGTTTATCTTGCCATGCAAGTTAAGGGAGAAGCTTTTGAGGGAATTCCGGACACCACACTTCAGGATGAACTGGAAGAGGTATTACAGACAAAAAACAATCAACGAATTGTCACTGAAACAGACAGCGTAACCATTTTTGAAGATCTACTTTCGATTGATATTGTTCTTGACGAAACAACCATGTTCAGCGGAATGGTATTATACATAAAAAGCAATGACTCAAAGGAAAGAGAATTAATTTCAAAATCCATTTCGCGGTTTATCTGGATGATTTTGATTTCACTGATACTACTTGTTATAATTATTGTTTTACGCGCACGTTCACTGACCCGTCCGATTATTAATCTCACGAAAAAAGCAGAAATTATTCGTTCTGGGAATTTGAATGAACGTATCATTCCAGAAGGCAATAATGAAATAACAGGGTTGTCTGAAAGTTTCAATCACATGATTGATCAGTTGCAGGAGTCTTATGAAACATTGGAACAAAAAGTAATTGACCGAACTGCAGAAGTGGTGGAACAAAAAAATATTGCCGAACATCAGAAACATCTTGTTGAAGAAAAAAACAAAGAAATTCTTGATTCAATTAATTACGCAAAACGAATTCAAAAAGCCATTTTACCACCTGACAAATTGTTTAATCAATTGCTTCCCGATTCATTTGTACTTTACAAACCCAAAGACATTGTAGCCGGTGATTTTTATTGGCTGCAACAAATTGATCAGACAGTTTTAATCGCCTCTGCTGATTGCACGGGTCATGGTGTTCCGGGAGCGCTGGTAAGTGTTGTTTGCAATAATGCGTTGAACAGATCAGTGCATGAATATGGAATCACAGAACCTGGTAAAATTTTAGATAAAACAAGAGAAATTGTTATATCTGAATTTGAAAAATCAGATCAGGAAGTAAAAGACGGAATGGATATTTCTCTGTGCGCGATTAGTGAAAAAAAGATTCAATGGTCAGGTGCCAATAATCCGTTATGGATAATTAAACATGGGGCTTCAGATCTAATTGAAATCAAACCGGACAAACAACCCATTGGAAAATATGCAGAAGCAAAACCTTTCACAACACACGAATTAATATTGGAATCAGGTGATACGCTTTATATTTTTACAGACGGATTTTCAGATCAGTTTGGCGGAGAAAAAGGAAAAAAATTCAAAGCGTCCACAATGAAAGAACTGATTCTTAAAATTCAGAATTTAAAAATGGAAGATCAGAAAATTGCCTTGAACGATGCATTTGAAAAATGGCGTGGGGCTTTGGAACAGATAGACGACGTCAATGTAATTGGCATAAAAATCAAATAAACCTATGAAAAAAGAAATAGAAAAATACAATCACAATCTTGAATCAGATGATGCGATTATTTGTGATACCCTGGCTGGTGAAATTGATAAGCACCTGAAAAAAGCTGAAAGCAAAATCTGGCATTCGCATCCGGTTTGGTTTATTGACGGAAATCCAATTGTGGGATACAGCAAACAAAAGGCAGGAATACGATTAATGTTTTGGAGCGGAGCAGATTTTGAAGAAGAAAAACTAATACCCGGAACAGGAAAATTCAAAGATGCCTCTATCTTCTACAACGAAATAAAAGAAATCAAATCAACTGAATTAAAACGCTGGTTAGCCAAGGCTGAAAAAATTCAGTGGGATTACAAAAATATTGTGAAAAGAAAAGGAAAGCTGGAAAGACTTCATTAGAATTCCAGTTTTTCAGAAACGAATCCATTTCAAGAAGATGTCATTAAACGAAAATAAAGAATTCAATTCCATCGATTATTCCGAACAAAACTTATCGGAAGATGAGTTTATCGATTGTGAATTTAGCAATTGTAATTTCACGAAGGCCAACCTAACAAGTGCGACATTTATGAATTGTGTTTTCACCAATTGTAATCTTGCCTTGTGTAATTTAAAAGATGCCGGGATGAAAGATGTGAAATTCAGCGATTGCAAACTTATGGGAATCGATTTCAGTATTTGTAACAACTTCTTATTTGCAGTGAATTTTGAAACATGTCAGCTGGATTACTCTACTTTTTATGGCAAAAGTATGCGCCGCACCAAATTCATTGAATGTTCGCTCAAAGAGGTGGAATTTTCTGAAGCGCAACTTTCCGAATCAGTTTTTACAAATTCAGATTTAACGGGCGCAACATTTGACAGAACAACATTAGAAAAAGCCGATTTCAGACAAGCCAGAAATTTTATTATCGATCCGCAACTGAACAAAATCAAAAAAGCCAAATTCTCAACTGAAGGACTTGCAGGTTTACTTCAGAGTTACGATCTCGAAATAGATTAATTTTATTTTTTTGAGCGATTTCTCAAAACCTCTTCAACATCTGCCAGGTTTTTCCCTTTTGCTTTAAGTAAAATTAAGTAGTGATACATCAGATCAGCAGCTTCATTCAGAAATAATTCTTCGTTCTGATCTTTGGCTTCAATAACCAACTCCACAGCTTCTTCACCCACTTTTTGAGCGACTTTGTTGATTCCTCGTTTGTATAATTTATTGGTATAGGAATTCGGATCATCTGAGTCAATTCGATTCGAAATTGTTTTTTCCAGTTGATACAAAAATCCTTTTGAAGATTCTTCACCAAAACAAGAAACCGCACCGGTGTGACAGGTTGGTCCCACCGCATTTGCTTTGATCAAAATGGTATCCTGATCACAATCAATTTGCAAATCAACTACATTTAAATAATTGCCCGATGTTTCTCCTTTAGTCCATAATCTGTTTTTGGAACGACTAAAAAAAGTCACTCGCTTTTCTGCTTGTGTTTTTTGAAGCGCTTCTTCATTCATATAGCCCAGCATCAATACTTGCGCAGTTGTTGCATCCTGGATAATGACCGGAACTAATCCATTGTCTTTTGTAAAATCTAACTTCATCTTATCGGAATATTTTGTGTTTTTAAATAGCTTTTTAATTCTGGAATCGGAATTTCATTGTAGTGAAAAATACTGGCAGCGAGTCCACCACTTGCTTTTGTTTTTTGAAAGACCTCTTTAAAATGATCTTTGGTTCCGGCACCACCGGATGCTATGACGGGAATACTCACTGCTTCACTTATTTGTTTGGTGATATGAAGCGCAAAACCTGATTTCGTTCCATCGTTATTCATAGAGGTCAAAAGAATTTCTCCCGCACCCAACTTGGCTACTTTTATTGCCCAATCAACAGCCATTAGATCGGTAGGAATTTTTCCACCACTGACAAAAACACGCCATTCATTATCTAAAAATTTGGTGTCAATGGCAACTACCACACACTGACTTCCATATTGATTAGCAATCTCTGAAATCAACTGCGGATTTTTCACTGCCGAGGAATTTAAACTTACTTTGTCAGCGCCAGATTTAATAACCATTTCAGCATCTTCCAGTGAATTAATTCCGCCTCCTACAGTAAACGGTATATTAATTTCAGCAGCCACTTTTTTCACCAATTCAGAAAGAGTTTTGCGTTTTTCCTCTGTTGCAGTGATGTCGAGAAATACCAATTCATCAGCACCATCGTTGGTATACTTTTTAGCCAGTTCAACAGGGTCTCCTGCATCGCGTATATCGAGGAAATTTACGCCTTTGACGGTTCTTCCGTTTTTAATATCAAGGCAGGGTATGATTCGTTTTTTTAGCATATAGTTTCTAGTTGTAAGGAGTAAGATATAAGATTTAAGGAGTAAGGTCAGTAGATTCATTACATAAAATAAATTCGTGCAAACATCTCACTCCGTTGAAACACGTTTATTACTTATATCTTACTCCTTATCTCTTATATCTTATCCCTTAATTCGTTCAACTTAATTTTTCCTTCATAAATCGCTTTACCAACAATTGCTCCATCACAACCCAGTTCTTTTAATCTGATTAAATCATCCAATGAAGAAACCCCGCCGCTTGCAATTAAATTCACGTTTGTTTTCTCTATAATTTCTTTATATAATTCATTCGATGTTCCCTCAAGCATGCCATCTTTGGAGATATCCGTACAGATCACATATTGAATTCCTTTCTGCTGATAATCACAAATAAAATCAATTACATCCGTTTCAGAATTTTCTAACCAACCTTGTGTCGCAATCTTTCTGTTCAGACAATCAGCTCCCAAAATAATTTTGTCAGCTCCGTATTTCTTAAACCATTCCAAAAACAACTCACGATTCTTAACCGCTATACTACCTCCGGTAATCTTAGAAGCGCCTGATTCAAAAGCAATTCGGATATCATCATCACTTTTTATTCCTCCCCCGAAATCAATTTTCATGCTGGTGTTGGTTGCTACCCGCTCCAATACTTTTTGGTTGACGATGCGACTTGATTTTGCACCATCCAAATCAACCATGTGTAAATACTGAATGCCGTTTGCTTCAAATTCTTTTGCTACTTCCAAAGGATCTTCGTTGTAAACTTTTTGTGTTGAATAATCACCTTTGGTCAAACGAACACACTTGCCATCAATAATGTCTATAGCAGGAATTATTCTCATCTTATAATTTTAAAAAGTTCATTAAAATTTGTTCGCCAACACTTCCTGATTTCTCAGGGTGAAATTGGGTTGCATAAAAATTATCCTTTTGCAGTGCCGCACTGAATGGCAGAATATAATTGCAAGTAGCAACCGTCTTGTCACATATCTCAGCGTAATAACTGTGAACAAAATACACATCATCACTTTCATTGATGCCCTGAAACAAAGTACCTGACAATTGTGTCAAACTATTCCAACCCATTTGAGGAACCAAGTCCGTTTGCGGAAATTTCTTTACAATGGTTTTAAAAATTCCCAAACAATTTACGTTCCCCTCTTCTGAAAAAGCACACATCAATTGCTGACCAAGGCAGATTCCGAGAACGGGCTGCTTTAAATTTCGAATCGTTTCGTCAAGTCCTCGTTCCTTTAAATAATTCATGGCTGAACTAGCTTCTCCTACTCCCGGGAAAATTACTCTATCAGCATTTTTTAATTCACCAATATCATCCGTTACAACAGAATCAAAACCCAGACGCGTCAACGAATTCTGAACAGAAGTGATATTACCTGCGTTATATTTTAGTATCGCTATGCTCATTTTTCAAGTTTTAAGTTATAAGGTGTAAGATGTAAGTTGTAAGTTGAGTTTACAAGTTGATTATTAAACGAGGCCTAATTATCGCACGATTTTTCCCTTTGTGCTTTCAATGTACTTTTCATATCCATTTAATAATCTACCAACCTCTTCAGCATCATTCATCAACTCTGAATATTTTGATTCTGGCAAATATTCCAGATCTTTTGACAATATGAGATGGTACTTCGTTTCTTCAAGAGAGCCTTCTGCAATATTGATAAAATGTAGTTTGTTAGGAATCGTTTTCTTTTTGTGACCTTCAGCTAAATTTGAAGGAACAGAATATGAAGATCTTCGAATCTGATTCGTCAAACCATAAATTTCTTCCTTCGGGAATTTTTTAGTCACTGAATAGACCTTTAACACCAACTGGTGCGCCTTTTGCCATACAAGTAAATCTTTGAACGATCGAGTCTTTTCCATAACAATCTATTATTTTAATATTAGCGCACTAAACTTACATCTTATAACTTAAACCTTATATCTACTTTTCTAAAGACTTCCTTTTGTACTAGGGATAGAATAATTATTGGTTTTACTTACAGCCATTTTTATTGCTTTAGCAAATGCCTTAAAAATAGCTTCAATTTTATGGTGTTCATTCTCGCCTTCTGCCTTGATATTTAAATTACATTTTGCATTATCACTGAACGATTTAAAAAAATGTTTAAACATTTCGGTTGGCATCTCCCCCACTTTTTCACGCTTGAATTCAGCCTCCCAAACTAACCATGGGCGTCCACCAAAATCAATGGCTACTTGCGCTAAACATTCATCCATGGGAAGTAAAAATCCATACCGTTCTATTCCTTTTTTAGATCCTAAGGCTTCAATAAATGCTGTGCCTAAAGCAAGTGCAACATCTTCAACCGTGTGATGTTCATCAATGTGCAAATCACCCTTTACTTTTACAAACAAATCTAAATTTCCGTGTTTTGCAATTTGTTCCAGCATGTGATCAAAAAATCCAATTCCGGTTTCAATTTTTGATTTTCCATTGCCATCCAGGTTCAATTCAATTTCAATATCGGTTTCAGATGTTTTACGTTTCACTTTAGAAATTCGCGGTGCGGCTTTTAGAAAATTATAAATCTCACTCCACTTTTGGGTCACAAAATCAGCCGAAACCGCTTGATCTGAGCCCATGTAAATTGCTTTAGATCCCAAATTTTTAGCTAACTGAACATCTGTTGCGCGATCACCAATTACGAATGAATTTTTCAGATCGTAATTTCCATACACGTATTTTGCAAGCAAACCTGTTCCGGGTTTTCGGGTAGGCAGATTTTCTTCCGGAAAACTCTTGTCTATTAAAATATCATTGAACCTGATTCCTTCATTTTCAAATGCCTTGAGCATTTTATTTTGCGCAGGCCAAAATGTTTCTTCAGGAAAAGATGAAGTACCCAAACCATCCTGATTTGTTACTATTACCAACTCATAATCAAGCTCCATGGCAATTTTTGAAAGTGCAGAAAATACACCTGGATAAAACTCCAGTTTTTCCAGACTGTCAACCTGAAAGTCCACAGGAGGTTCAATAATCAATGTTCCATCTCTGTCAATAAACAAGACCTTTTTCATATGCTATAGTTTTTTAATGCTTCAAGTAATTTTTTATTTTCATCTTCGGTGCCAATGGTAATTCGTAAACAATTTTTTACTACTGAATTTCTGTTTCTTACAACCACTTTATTGCTGGTTAGATAATTGTAAACCAGATCAGCATCTGAAACTTCAACAAGGATAAAATTGGCATCGGAAGGAAATATCCTTTTTACCAAATCCAATCGTTTGAGTTCTGAAATTATAAATTCCTTTTGAGTTTTAATTAATGTAATTTGACGAATCGTTTCTTCATTTCTGTTCAACGCTTCTAGTGCAGCATTTTGATTCAGATCACTCACATTGTAAGGTGGTTTGACTTTATTGAACCATGAAATTAATTCAGGATTTGCGTAAGCAATTCCTAATCTGGCCGCCGCTAATCCTCTGGCTTTGCTGAATGTCTGTGAAATGATCAGATTTGGAAAATCGGTCAGTTTATTTAAATACGATTCACGTTCACTGAAATCAATATACGCTTCATCAATAATTACAATTCCATTAAATGATTTTAAAATTTCTTCAATTCCATTTATCGAATTTCCAGTTGGATTATTCGGAGAGCAAATGAAAATTAATTTGATCAACGGATCACTTAAAAAAGGTTTTGTCAAATCAAAATCAATCTGAAAATCTGAATTCAACGGAACCTCAATTAAATCTACATTATTAATGGCTGCGCTTACGTCATACATGCCATAGGTTGGAGAAAAAGTCAGAGCTTTGTCTTTTCCAGGCTCGCAAAAAATACGGAAAGCCAAATCAATTACTTCATCACTTCCGTTTCCGATAAAGATTGATTCTGGTGAGACAGACTTAATTTCAGACAATTTTGATTTCAGTTTTTTCTGATAAGGATCAGGATACCGATTTAATTCACCAAAAGGATTTTCATTGGCATCCAGAAAAACGCCCTCTGATCCCTGATATTCATCTCTTGCACTGGAATACGGTTTGAGTTTCTGAATGCTTGGCCGGATTAATTCTTGAATTACCTTCATTTTTTAAATTTTTTAAGTCTGACTGTCACCGCATTTTTGTGAGCAAAAAGCTGCTCAGCTTCTGCCATTTCTTCTATTGCTGGTCCAATGTTTTGGATTCCCTTTTTGGAGATTTTCTGGAACGTAATTTTCCGTACAAAACTATCTACCGAAATACCGCTGTAGTTGCGCGCGTATCCATTTGTTGGGAGCGTATGATTCGTTCCGCTTGCATAATCACCCGCACTTTCACAGGCATATTTTCCAATAAAAACCGACCCTGCGTTGACAACTTTTTTCGCCAATTCGTCCGCATTCTCACAAGCCAGTATTAAATGTTCTGGTGCATAGAGATTACTAAACATCATACATTCGTTTTCTGTTTTGAATTCTATTGCCAGACTATTTTTCAAAGCTTCAGCTGCAACTGCCTTTCGCGGCAATTTATTTAATTGCTTTTTGAGTTCAGTTTGAGTGTCTTCAATGAGTTTTGTTGATGTACTCAATAAGATTACTTGGCTGTCTGCACCGTGCTCAGCTTGTGATAACAAATCTGCCGCAACAAATTCTGCATCTGCATTTTTATCTGCAATGATCAAAACTTCGCTGGGTCCAGCAGGCATGTCGATGGCAACACCAAAATTTTGAGCGCGTTGTTTTGCCGCTGTCACATATTGATTGCCTGGACCAAAAATTTTAGAAACTGCAGGAATTGTTTCTGTTCCAAATGTCATGGCTCCAATGGCCTGAATTCCGCCAACCGAAAAAACAGAAGTAATGCCTACCAGATTTGCAACGTACAGAATTGTTGGATTTATTTTTCCATTTTTATCCGGTGGCGTACAAAGGATAATCTCCTTACAACCTGATATTTTAGCCGGAATAGCCAGCATCAATACTGTTGAAAACAAAGGTGCAGAACCTCCAGGAATATATATTCCAACTCTTTCAATTCCGCGTGATTCCCTCCAACAAACAACACCCGATGTAGTTTCTATCTTTTGAACTTTTTCCTTTTGAGCCGTGTGAAATTTGCTGATATTTACAAATGCTATGTCAATTGCTTCTTTTAATTTTTTTGAAATGTTTTTTGAAGCATTTTTTAATTCAGCCGCTTCAATTTTCAAACTTTTAAGTTTTGCCTTGTCAAATTTTTCAGTGTAGGCATAAAGAGCCTTATCACCTTCTTTGCGCACATTATCAAAGACTTCATCAACAAGCAGATCAAGCTCTGCAACGGGCTTTGAAGGACGCTTGGCAAGCATCGCCCAATCTTTCAAATCTGGATTTTTTAGTATTTTCATCTTCTATTCGTTAGAAATTAAAGAATCATTTTTTCTATTGGAACGACCAGAATTCCCTCCGCACCCAAATCTTTTAATTGATCAATAATATCCCAAAACTGATCTTCTTTAACTACGGAGTGAATGCTGCTCCAGCCTTCTTCAGCAAGCGGAAGAATGGTTGGACTTTTCATTCCAGGAAGGATATTCGAAATAGCTGCGATGGCACTATTTGGAGCGTTCAGAAGAATGTATTTATTTTCAGAAGCACTTCTCACCGCTCGAATTCGGAACAACAACTTGTCAACGATTTTTTTCTTTTCGGCATCAAGATTTGGTGTGCCAATCAATACCGCTTCGCTTGATGTAACCACCTCAACTTCTTTCAGTCCGTTCATCAGCAGTGTACTTCCAGTACTGACAATATCAAAAATACCATCTGCCAATCCGATTCCAGGCGCAATTTCTACGCTTCCACCAATCTCTTCTATCGCAACATTTAATTTTTGTTCAGCGAAATACTTTCCCAGGATTTTAGGATACGAAGTGGCCACTCGTTTTCCTTCAAAATAGTTTAAACCGGTATAAGATTCATCTTTTGGAATAGCCAGAGAAAGCTTACAACCGGCAAAACCAAGCTTCTCAACAACATCAACCTTTTTGTCTTTCTCCCAGACTTCATTTTCACCCAAAATTCCGAGATCAGCAACACCTTGTTCAACATACTGCGGAATGTCATCATCTCTTAAGAAAAGTACTTCAATCGGAAAATTGGAGGCTGTCGTTTTAAGTTTTCGATCGCCATTCGAGATCTTGATTCCACATTCTTTTAAAAGTTCGAGTGACTTCTCACTTAATCTTCCGCTCTTTTGAACGGCAATTTTTAATTTACTCATATTGTTTTTTTTGTATCTGAGTAAATGAAACGGGGAGAAACAAAAAACCCGCCTGATTTACTCAGACGGGTTTTGAAATATTTTTAATTACATATATATCATTTCCAGCTCGCCTGAGTGCAAGTATGAAGATGATGATGATGTAACTGATTAAAATTCATTGTTAACTTTTGGTAGCTGCAAATATAGGATCAAAAAATTCTATTTTCCAAATACAAACTCACTTTTTATTGACCAATCAAAATTTTTACTTGATTACCTTCCCCGTCAGAAAGCAGGTAAATTCCTGGTACAATACCTTCATAATCAACAAGTAATTGTCCTTCAACATCGAATTCTGCAATTTTAGCGCCATATGAATTAATTAAAGTCAAATGCTTACTAGTTGGAGTACTAACTATGAAATTTCCTTGAGAAGGATTGGGAGAAACAACAATGTTGGAGGATTCCGAATCAGGAACAAAGACAGGTCCGTAAAACTTTTGATTCCCATTCTTATCCATCAGCACCAGTCTGTAATAAGCATCTTCGTTGGTTATGGGGTGTTCGTATTCATAAAAACGTTCAGTGGTTGAATTACCTGCAGCATTCATGTTAGCAATGCGATTAAAATTCATCCCATCAGAAGAATATTCAACAGAGAAATAATCCGAATTGGATTCTGACAAGGTGGCCCATTTCACGATATTCTGATTTAGATTCATGTCATTTACAGCTGTGAAATAAATCAGATCAATCGGCAAAACCACCCCACAATCTTCTGCACCTGAATTAACTTCTATATAAAAAGAAGACGGAGCCCCACCGTTGCCATCTACATAGAGATAATACATTTCGCCAGCAGTTAAACCACTGATGTTAAATTCACAATTAGCTGTAATACCATTTGAATAAACGTTCGTGCTTGATGAGCCTCCATTCGGTGAAATGTAGTCGGTATTATTTGTTGTTTGATCATCGGGGCATCCTCCAGAAGGCACCGTAAAAGTTCCAGATGTACAGTCTGAGCCAGATCTTTTAACCACCAGCAGTTGCATATCAGCACTTGTTGGTGCCGATGAATTATACATACCGCTTACCGTCATGTATGCTGTTGCACCGGTTGCCTGAAACATAAACCAAGATGAATTATTGTTTGCTCCATTCCAGCTGCACCCAGAAACGGGACTACCCGGGTAATTTGGGTCGCCCGTGGAATATCCATTATTTGTAGCCCGCACAACATCCAATCCATCTATGCAAGTAGCTTGCGTGCAGTCATTGTTGGCGGTACTTCCAGTAACATTATTAACTGTAATGATTGGACCAAAAACCAAATCTACCTTCACAAAAGATACTTCGCTAGAGGTATTTTCAGCTATTTGTAGTATCCATGTTCCATTTGGATCTTCGCCATTTACACTTGAAAAACCATCCACAGTCGGGATTCTGTAATACCCAATAGACCATGGCCAATAACCTTGCTGCGTCGTAGTTGAGTACGTAGATACTGGTTCAAGTGATGTATCATCCCGCAATTTTATGTCCATCCACTGGGAGGTAGAAGTTGTAACAAATGGACTAAAAAGCTGAATAATAGTTCCGCTTGGAGATATCAACCTGGCATAATAAGATGATAGATTTCCTAAACAAGACGGGCTTCCTAACTCGAGATTGACCTGTTGCAAAACGGTTCCGGATGCACTCAACGAACTTGGAAGACCACTCACGTTGATAGATCGCTGAAATCCTGTATAAGCATTTCCTGAATCCCACGAATTACAGGCAGCCGCTGTAGTATTCGAAAATACCTGAGACCAAGAATGGCTACTGACAAAAAGAACCAATACGACTATTTGAATAGATACTTTTTTCATAGCAATCTATTTTAGCACCGTGACGTGACCATAGTGTGCATGCCGCTTATCACTCATGGATTCTTTAAAATCAATTTTCCAGACATAAACGTCATCAAGAACTAACCCTTGATCAGAGTATGTTCCATTCCATCCAACTTCTGCATTGTAGGATTCAAAAATCAGTTCACCCCAACGATTAAAAATCATCAAATGATAATCGTACGGATCAAAACCTGAACTGAAAACAGGTTTGAAAATTTCATTGTGTTCATCCCCATCTGGTGTGAATACATTTGGAACATAGAATACAATTACGTCTTGTATGGTTATGACTGCTGTTGCAGTATCAGAACATGCATCATTACTTGCAATGAGCGTAACAGTATATGAATTGCCTGCATCACCAGGATACGTATGTAACGGGTTTTCCTCAAAGCTTTGCACGCCATCACCAAAGTGCCATTGATAAGTAGTTGCACCTTGAGAATTATTCGTAAATACTACTTCTGAATTTAGCATATCCGGTTGTTGTGGTGTAAATGAAAATAAAGCCAAAGGCGACTCATCAACTTGGATATAGTTTGCGTAAAAAAGAGTAGCACTACATCCGTTAGGATCGGTATAATTTAGACTTACGTCAAATGAACCGGCAGTTGTATATTCATACTGTACCGACTCACCAAATCCTGAAGCACCATTGCCAAAATCCCAGATAAATATACCCGCAGAACTTACTCCTGACGCTGTGAAGTTGACCATCAAAGGGGCGCAACCTTGCAATACATCTGCGCTGAATACTGGCTGCGGATTAGGATTTACTGTTACATCAATTTGATCCGTAGCAATGCAACCCTGACTTGAAGTACCGGTCAATGTAAATGTATAATTACCCGGTGCTAATACGAGTCCAACGCCGTTTACCATGCCCTGATCCCACGCGTAAGTCGAGGCTCCCGTTCCATTCAAAGTAACTGTCGCACCTTCACAAACAGAAATATCAATACCGGCATTGACCAGGGGCAGTGGCACAACCTGTACGTTTGTAAGTATCGTACTGTCGCATCCTGAAATACTGATGAATTGAGATGAATGCGATTCATCATTAATAATATTAAAATGAGTAACTCCATCCGGATAGGTATAGTCTTCTCCTTCACAAATCGTAATATCTTCAACAACCAAATAAACCGGATTCATGGTCACATTCGTTGTTATGATCGAATCACAACCCGAAACAGAAGTCAAGGTAGAAATATGACTTGTTGAAGCACTAATTAGTTGTGTGGTTCCGTCTGGAAAAATGAAGTTTGAATTTTGACAGGCTACTACGTTTTCAGTTGAATATTGATGAGGCAACATGTTGATTTGCGTAGTGATTATACTATCACAACCTGCAAGTGTAACCAGTGAAGATGTATGAGTTAGGTTTCCATTAATGATAGTTGTAGAACCATCCGGAAACGTATGGTTTTCTCCTTCACAAAGCGAGAGATTTTCGATCAGATTATAAATTGAATTGACAGTAAGATTCGTAGTTACTACACTATCACATCCGCCTGATGAAACCAAGGTAGACAGGTAAATTTCTGAAGTGGTGATATTCGTATGAGTAGTTCCGTCAGGATATGTAAAGTTTTGACCTGAGCAAATGGAGGCATTTTCTGATGTTGCAAAACCCGATACCACCGTAATGTTGGTAGTGATCATACTATCACATCCGCTCACCGATGATAAATTCGATACGTACGATTCATTGGTGGTAATATTCAGATGCGTAACTCCATCCGGAAAAGTATAGCTCAAACCTGCGCACTGACTGATGTTTTGAGTAGCTGTGAAAATTGGATTTACAGTAATAGTCAACGTAGTAGTTGAAGCACATTGACCTGCGTTTGGAGTAAACGTATAAGTTGTAGTTGCGGTATTGTTTAGTGCAGGCGACCAAGTTCCGGTTATTCCATTTGTTGAATTAGTTGGCAATGCTGCTAATGGATCACCTGAACAGATAGGTGCCACTGCAGCAAAAGTTGGAGTGACGGTTGGATTTACGGTAATGGTCAAGGTAGTGGTGGATGCACATTGACCTGCGTTTGGAGTAAACGTATAAGTTGTAGTTGCGGTGTTGTTTAGTGCAGG
>Ga0268298_10001443_pt1 | contig 28088 bp, 16 predicted proteins | sample WWTPWeurt_MetaG_FD_194462 | JGI IMG/M metagenome (GOLD analysis project Ga0268298, IMG submission 194462) | Activated sludge microbial communities from WWTP in Nijmegen, Gelderland, Netherland - WWTP Weurt | ecosystem: Engineered > WWTP > Aerobic digester > Activated sludge | place... | reverse complement strand
TGAATGAATGGATTTTGATGGCTAAGCCAGTAATGAACGGCAGGTCATTTTGTGCATGGAACTTGCATTCTATATGCATTTGGCTGCGAATGCCAACTAAAACTTATTTGACGGTAATTTGAATTGGGATAGAAATTCAAGAGTTTAAAACGGAATTATTCAAAAAGTTGACTAAAATTGTTTGAATGTAATTTTATTCAAAGTTTCACAAACCTCCTGAACCATGGATTCAGAAATATCCAAATGTGTCACCAGCCGGATTGAACGTTTTCCGAACCCTGTACAATTTATTTCATGATCACGCATTGTCTTTATAAATAGATCAGTAGAAATGTGTTCCGCAAGATCGAAGATGATTATATTTGTTTGTACGGGTATAACCTTACTGATATAACTCTGTTTTAAAAGCGTTTCTTCTATTTTTTTTGCATGAACGTGATCTGTAACTAATTTTTCCAGATGATGATCTAATGCATAAATTCCTGCGGCAGCCAATATACCAACCTGTCTCATCCCGCCACCCATTGCTTTTCTTATCCGCCGACATTCTTCAATGAAAGGCTTGTTCCCAATAAGCACAGAACCAATTGGAGCGCCAAGACCTTTCGAAAGACATATTGAAATGGAATCCACCAATGGACCTATCTGATTTGGAGTAGTTTTGGAAGCAATCATAGCATTAAAAATACGCGCCCCATCCAAATGAAGACTTAGGCCATTTTTTCTGCAAGTGCGAGATACATCTTTAAGTTGTTCCAGACTATATGCTTGTCCGCCTGCTCTGTTTACGGTATTTTCTATAACCACTAATTTGGTTCTGGGCAACCAATCAAACTTTGCCTTAATATTTTCTTCAATCATGTTCCCGTTCAGGATGCCGTTTTCTCCACGCAAAATATTTACTGCGATTTGACTGTGAAAAGCATAACCACCTACTTCAAACTGAAAAACATGGGAATGTATATCACAGAGCATTTCATCCAAGGGTTTTGTGTGTGCTTTGATCGCAATTTGATTCGCCATGGTTCCGGATGGGCAAAACAATCCAGATTCGAGTCCAAACATCCCTGAGAGTTTTTCTTCCAACTTTATGACCGTGGGGTCTTCTCTAAATACATCATCGCCAACTTCTGCCTCTAACATAGCCTTCAGCATGGAGGAAGTTGGTTTAGTAACTGTGTCACTTATCAAATTGATTCTATAGTTCATGATAATTTTATGGCATTATTTAAAAATATTGTAGAAATCAGTCAACTTTGTTGCATTGTTATTGACCAAAAATCAAATGCAAAATATGAATAAAGTGGTAAATGGACCAGATGATGCGATCAGCGATATAAAAAGTGGAATGACGTTGATGCTAGGAGGCTTTGGATTGTGTGGAATTCCAGAAAATTGTATTGCAGCTTTGGTGCGGAAGAAAATCGATAAATTGATCTGTATCTCGAATAATGCGGGTGTAGATGATTTTGGACTTGGCTTACTCCTACAACAAAGGCAGATCAAAAAGATGATATCTTCTTACGTAGGAGAGAACGACGAATTTGAACGACAAATGCTTTCAGGTGAACTTGAGGTAGATTTAATTCCTCAAGGTAGTCTTGCAGAACGTTGTAGGGCAGGAGGAGCAGGAATTCCTGCTTTTTTTACACCGGCGGGGTACGGAACAGAGATCGCTAAAGGTAAGGAAGTCAGAATTTACAACGGAAAACCGCATATTTTAGAAACTGCACTAACAGCGGATTTTGCAATTGTGAAGGCCTGGAAAGGTGATACATTTGGCAATTTAATCTATAAAGGAACTGCTCGCAATTTTAATCCGATGATGGCGATGGCAGGAAAAATAACTATTGCAGAGGTAGAAGAATTAGTGGAGCCCGGATCCCTAGATCCTAACATGATACATACTCCTGGAATCTTTGTTCAAAGGATTTTTCAAGGAAGTGGTTACGAAAAGCGAATTGAACAAAGAACTGTTCAGTCAAAATCATAAATGGACAAATTATGCTTGATAAAATAGGTATAGCTAAGAGAATAGCTCAGGAATTGAGAGATGGTTGGTATGTGAACCTGGGTATTGGAATTCCAACTTTAGTTGCAAATTATATTCCAAGTGGTATTCACGTTGAGTTTCAATCTGAAAATGGGATTTTAGGTATGGGCCCTTTTCCTTTCGAAGGGGAGGAAGATCCTGATATGATCAATGCAGGAAAACAGACTGTGACACTTAAGCCTGGAGCTAGTTTGTTTGATTCAGCAACCTCCTTTGCCATGATCAGAGGACAACATGTGCAATTGACTGTATTGGGCGCTATGGAAGTGTCCGAAACAGGAGATATTGCCAACTGGAAAATTCCAGGTAAAATGGTAAAAGGAATGGGTGGGGCAATGGATCTCGTAGCCTCTGCAGATAATATCATTGTGGCTATGATGCATGTTAATAAAGCTGGGGAATCCAAATTGTTGAAACAATGTACACTGCCATTAACTGGTGTAGGATGTGTAAAAAAGATTGTAACCGAACTTGCCGTAATAGATGTTACCTCTGAAGGTTTTAAGTTGATTGAACGCGCACCTGGAGTCAGTGTTGAACATATTATCGAGTCCACAGAAGGTAGGCTAATAGTAGAAGGAGATATTCCCGAAATGAGATTTTGAACAATTTTGCTTTATTTAGATTTAATTTTAAAATTTCAATAGAGTTGTGTATTTGGAATTCTACAATTAAATCGTTTTTAAATTTTATTTCTCACCGTATAAAATGCTGCCATTCATTGTTGTTTCAATTTTTTAGCAGTATATTGTGGGCTGTAAAATTGTTCAAAATATGCCAAGCAATCCATGTCTTAAAGGCGATCTCACTCCCTATGTACCAAGAGCTGAAAAACCCTGGAATGAAAGACGAATACATCATTTGTATAACAAATTATGCAATGGGGCACCCATTAATCTGATTAAGGCAGCAAAAGCCAATAAGCCAGGTGTAATCATAGACTATTTGCTCCAAACAGCTAAGGATCATCCCTTGCCTGGAGAAAAAAGATCTGGCGTCAGTACAATAGATTACACTTACCAATGGGCCACGGAGAATACTTTTAATTCGGACGGGACAGTCACCTACTATAAGTTTTTAGAATTGGTGCAAATGTGGTTTAATGGGATGATTCGCGAAGGCGTAAGACATAAACTTGTGCTTTTTTGGTCAAATCATTTCGTGACAGGCGCAGAAAATTATGGATATTATCCTACATGGGTTTTTCAGTATTATTATGCCTTACATAAAAATGCTTTAGGTAATTTTAAAACCTTTGTGGAAGACATGGGAAGAAATCCAGCCATGCTCCATTACCTCGATGGGCGATTGAATACAAAAAATGCGCCCAATGAAAACTATGCTCGTGAACTCATGGAATTGTTTACCATGGGTGAAGGTAATTATTCAGAGAAAGATGTTGCTGAAGTCGCTCGCGCTCTGACCGGATGGTATCTATACGCTTATCGTAACAATACATCTTACATAGAGCCTAATATTTATGGTCAGTTTTTCTTTGATAAAAACAGGCATGATTTTGGGAACAAGCGAGTGTTGGGGCGTAGTTTTACACCTTCTACCACAACGGATGGAAATCCAGATTATAAATTTGTACACGATACAATTTTTGATGTCAAGAAAAATGAGATAGCCAGGTTTATCTGTACAAAGATTTATCGTTTTTACATGTATCAATTTCCGCCCGAGGAAATTATTACTGGTCTGGCTCAGGTCTTTATGCAAAAATGGGACATCATGGAAGTGCTGAAAACTCTATTTAAGAGTGAGCATTTTTTTGAGGAGGAAAATATGGGTGTTGTCATTAAGAGTAATATTGATAATATCATACATTTCTATCGTTCCTTGGATTTAAAAATAGACGAAGATTATTTCTTATACGATTGGCAGCGAAAGACTGACCCGATCAATAACTTAAACAGGGATGCAATGGGGGCGATATACAACCAAACAGCAAACCTGGGACAAACTTTGTTTAATCCTATTAATGTGGCCGGTTGGCAGGGATATAGATCTTGGTTAAGTGAATTTGTTTTGGTAAATCGATGGCGTTACAATCGAGATCACATTGATTATTATTTGCCTTATGATTCTACTAAATTAAAGTATAGAGAATTTTTGAAAGTGCTTTCCGAAAATTCTAAAGATCCTGATTTAATAGTACGAAAAGTTATAGAGTATTTCTTCACTTTAGACATTCCTGAAGAAATTGTACAAAATGCTATTGCAGTATTTAAATCCGGGGTGCCAAGCAACTACTTTGTAGATGGTACCTGGAGTTTGGATCTAACAGATGTGCCAAGGCAATTTGCTAATTTGATGAAATACCTAATCACCTTACCAGAATACCAATTATTATAAGCTTCAAAAGAATTATCTATGTCTCACGATAAAATAAATAAAAAGCCTTCAGAATTCACCCCGGATCTCGGGTTGGCGCATAATGAAGAACACATCTTGTGGAACAGAAGGCAATTTCTAATGACTGGCGGTCTAGCAGGATTAGGTACCATGTTGCTGGGTGGATTATCAGTTAGTCCTCTAATGGCAGGGGGTTTGAATGCTGCCATAGCGCCTGGTGATGAGAATATTCTTGTGATGATTAAGATGTTCGGTGGGAATGATGGACTGAACATGATCGTACCTTATTCCACTTCAGCCGGAAAAGACGAGTATTTAAAATTAAGACCTACAATTGGTCTTAAACATGGTACGGATTATAATGATCAGCACCTTCTTTCTGGATTTGGTGAAACACAATTTGCTTTGCCTTCCACAATGTCAGGACTTATGCCTTTATGGAATGAAGGAAAAATGGCTGTCTTGCATAATGTAGGTTACCCGGACCAAAATTATTCCCATTTTACCTCAATTGAATTGTGGTCCACTGCAGCAGATGATACGCATGACAAGCGTATAAACTCAGGTATTATGGGCCGCTATCTAGATCAGGATTTCCCTTCCTTTTCTGAGACTCCTCCAACAGTGCCTCCTGCTTTGAGAATTGGTTATAGTACAGACAGAATTTTTACTTCGCCGGGAAATCAACAAATGGAATTGGTTTTTAATGATCCAAATGAGTTTTATCGCCTTGCTGCATTTGGAAAACTATATGAAACTGAAGGATTTGGCGAATGTCCTCAGGGTGAAGAAAGAGCCTTTTTGCGACAATTGACGAACAACTCACTTCGATATTCCCAAACTGTTACCACTGCATACAATAAGACATCCAACAAAGTAGCCTATCCCAAAAACACTACCAGTAGGCTAGCTGAGCAGTTAGCAATCATTGCTCGGTTAATAAAGGGTAGACTTGGTACAAGAATTTTTCTTGTAAATATAGATGGCTTTGATACACATACTGTGCAAAAAGATTATCATATGAGATTGTTGGGTGATGTGGCAAACTCTGTGAAAGCATTTTATGACGACCTGAAGGCTGACAATGCACAAAGTAATGTAACTACCATGACGTATTCAGAATTTGGACGTACCATTAGAGAAAACGGGTCAATGGGTACTGATCATGGTAATCTTTCTCCATTGATGATGTTTGGTGATGGAGTTAAAGGTGGGTTTAAAGGAAATCCTATAGATCTAAACGATAAAGTTTTAAAAAATGGGGATACGGTGGTTTATTATGAGACACAAAAAGCAACAGACTACCGGCATATGTTTTCTACAGTATTAAAAGACTGGTTATGCTTGGATGGTGAGCTTGTAGATTATACCATGGGTAAACCATATCAGGGCATGGATTTATTTAACTCACCTTGTGGAGCTACAAAAGGATCAAATTTTAATACGATTTTGTTAGGCCATAATCCAAATCCGACAAATAATAGAATTACTGACATTAAGTTCTCTATTCAGATACCAAGTGAAGTAAAAGTTTATATTAAATCATTAAATGGAATGACACTTGCAAAATTGTTTGACAATTTTGCACCTAAAGGTTCCTACACCATTCCTTGCGATCCCTTAAAGTGGAAAATTCCACCCGGGGAATATGTCTATCAGCTTAATGCTGGCGGAAAGTCTTTTTTGAGAAGATTTGTAATTGTTTAATTCAATTCCAATTGAAACATATGAAACGAAATATTTTCTTTCTTTTGGTTGTTCTGGCTTTTCCTGTTTATAGTCAGAATCTTGTTAGTGTGGAGAATTTTAGCAGTTGTTCATTACCTCAAGGGTGGATCTTTAAGTCCATTGTTGGTAATTATAACTTCAATATTCAGGAAAATAAACAAATGGTTATACCTGACGGGCGCTGTATGGTGAGTTACGACCAAACTGATCGTTTGGATATCAGCAGAAGAAAATTTCAACTGATAAGTCCTTCTTTTAAGATAGGTGGATTTGATCGATATTATGTGGTTTTTGATATGCAGTATTATAAACCTGTTGCTTCGTCACTTAATCTTTATATGAATACAGGTAGTGGAAATGTGCTGATAAGGACTTTTCCTACTGAATTCAGAGATTATACTTCTGTAGGTACTGTACTAAATATTCCATCTACTGCGAATACGGTGAGTTTTACGATGGATTATGAATCAACAGTGAATGATTTTGGAACTAAAATAGCAATAGATAATTTCATTCTTAGTCCTGATAACAATGATTGTAATCGGTCTATTACACTAAAGTCTAATGATGCTTGCATTCCGGGTCATATAGCAGCTAACTTTTCTCAACAACCAGTCACAGTGAGTTGCAGTGGAGATTATACAAACGCAGTATGGTATAAATATGTGGCTGATTTCACCGGGTTATTAGAGATTTCCGGAACTTCATCATACAACAATGTTTTGAGTGTGTTTGAAGGAACCTGCAACGCATTGCAAGCAATCAGTTGTACCAATAAAGATGAATTTGGATTTGAAGGGGAACTTTTGGAATTAAATGTCAATTCCGGAAAGACATATTATTTAAGATTTAGTCGAAAAATAAATGATTTTGGCGCAGAAACCGGAACCCATTGTGTTTCACTCAAACCAATACCCAATTCTAAACCTAAGCCTGCCCATGATTTATGCAACGACAAAATTGTAGTTCTGGTTAATGGAACTTGTGTTCAGGCTAGTAATTTGAATGCCAGAACAGAAACCACCTTGCCTTCTTTAAATCTTCGATCACGAGCAGATGTTTGGTATAGCTTCGTTGCAGTGTCAAATCAAGTACATGAGATTGTAAGCAAAGCAAATTTTGCCGAGGTTATTTCTGTTTATAAAGGAAGTTGCAATTCTTTGCAAGAAGTAGCAGTAGAAGATTTGGGGAATACACTAAGTTTTACACCCAAGGCCGGGACAGAATATTTTGTTCAAATTTCCGGTTATTTTGCGACAATAGAAGGACAGCTGTGCCTGGAGGTAAAAGAAAAAATAAGCACTAGACCACAAAATGATTTGTGTGCAACTGCGACCGCGATTGATTTGAATAAAAACTGCAACAATATCCTCTTTGAAAACAACAATTTGAGTGCAGTTAAACCATCTTGTGTTGTGTATTCGGCTCCCGATGTGTGGTATAAGTTTGTTGCTCCCTCTGAAAAGTCTGTCGCTTTGCGTATCGACGCACAGTTTGTTTATCATTGGGCTGTTTACGGAGGAACGTGCTCAGCGTTGATTGAACGGGAATGTGGACAAGCTCCTGATCCTTGTAATGGTTTTATACGTGTGGCAGACTTAACGCCAGGTCAAACCTATTATTTACAAATTATTGCCGCTACACATCCTTTGAAACCAGGTGAAGGAAATTTATGTGTGAGAATCGATGAATTGAGTAAAACTGAAGCTTTTGATAAACTAAATCTTAATTTAAGTCTTGATTGTTTACATGGTGTATTAGGAAAAGTGATCTATGATGTACAAGGAGGAAGTGGATCCTATTTATATACCGGACCTGATGCTACAGATATTTTTTATCCTGGCCAAAAAGTGGAAGCCTTTGTAGAAGATGCCAAAGGTTGTAGGGATTTTGCCTCATTGGAGGTTACTTGTAAATCTCCATCCCGATGTAAGAATTCCTCACTTGACATTGATTTGTTGACAACATGTTTAAAAGACAGTATTGGTCGCCAGACGGGTGAAGTGATGTTAAGTATAAACGGAAAAGGAGGAAGTGGGGCCTACTATTTTTATGGCACAGCCAATGGAAGTACTTTAAAACATGGGGATGTTTATAAAATTATTGTGATTGATTCAGATTCCTGTTATGTTATCGAAGAGGGTAAAATATATTGCCCACCTTTTGATTGTAGCCAATCCGCTTTGAAAATTAATTTAACTTATGATTGCATTGATACATTATTGAAAGCAAAGTTGAACGTTGACGTTAGCGGTCATCTGGGCAATTATATCCTTGAAGGAAATAAATCGGACGATTTACTCGATCAGGGACAATCATTTCGTGTAAAAGTTATGGATGATGCCGGTTGTAGTCAGGATTTAAAAGGAACAATAAATTGCAATTTTGATTCATGTGCATATTCAAGGCCGTCTCTTAATGTAAGTTACATTTGTCTGCGTGATGAATTCAATCGCACAAATGGAAAAGCAATGTTATTGGTCGATGGAAATTCAAAGGCGGGAGGAATTAAATATATAGGCAACCAGCCCGGAGATACTTTAGAGCATTTGCAAAACTATACTGTAGAATTATTAGACGCCTTTGGGTGTGGATTGGTGAAATCTGGCATTGTGGATTGTGTGCCTCTTTCAACTTATGAATCCAGCAATGACATCAAATTAATGCTTCAACCAAATCCAACAAGTGGAGAGGTGATTTTAAGTTTTTATGCTGTAGGGCAACAGAATACAGCTGATCTTCAAATTTTAAATATTTCGGGTCAAGTCTTGAAGTCGCAAAAAATTGGTATTCATTCTGGGGTTAATCATCTGCTTGTTGATCTGGTTTCTTATAATCCTTCACTATATTTGATAAAGGTTGGAAATAAAGACTTCAATGGAGTGGTTAAAGTAATTAAGATATAGTAAGAGCAGATTTTACATTGTAATTCCATATTATTTTAATCGATTTGTAAAATTCTTATGCTCTTGTTTTACTTGCACGTGTAATATTATTGTTCATACTTAATATCTTTGCAGCTCAATTTGACAACAGGTAGATTTGTCTTGTAAATAATGTAAAAGCATGGAAGTTAAAGACAGTAATGGCAATATTCTCGCCGATGGGGATTCTGTAACACTTACAAAAGATCTAAAAGTAAGAGGGTCATCCCAAGTTATTAAAAGAGGAACAAAAGTTAAAAATATCAGATTAACAGAAGATCCAGATGAAGTGGATTGCAAGATCAACGGATCTAGTATTGTGCTCCGGACAGAATTTTTAAAGAAGGCATAGTTAGTAGCTTTTTAATTTATTTTTTCTTCCTTCTATAAATTACTGGATTTTTGATTAATCTATTCTGCTTATGTAAGCCAGGCCTGAAGCGTTATATTTGATGGTATATTGACTTGGAATAGCAATTCTTATTCCCTAAATTGGATTGAGGCAAAGATTCGAAAAATTGCTCTACCCGACAGAAAAAATCTTACAAGTAAGGATCGGTCAAAGCACTGCACATGCCAGCCAGCTTAATTGTGCTGGACAATAAGTGAAGGGATACAATTTTTTAGAAAAGTCCCTTTATGTTTCCGTTTATATCAATATCAATTAACTCAGCTGCCGGAGTATCTGGAAGACCTGGCATACGCATCATTTCTCCTGTTATTGGAACCACAAATCCAGCACCTGCAGCCAATTCAATTTCCCTAACCGTAAGTGTAAAATCTCTAGGACGACCAATTAAATCCGGATTGTCCGATAAAGATTTTTGGGTTTTCGCCATACATACCGGTAAACTTCCAAATCCTAGAGAATTAATTCTTTTGATGTCCGCTTTAGCATCTCCTGAATATTCTACCCGCCCAGCACCGTAAACTTTTGTTGCAATGGCCTCAATTTTATCCTCCAATTTCCAATCCCACTCATAAACGGGGATAAAAGGTGTATTCCAATGGTCTGCTTTTTCTGCGACTTTTGTGGCGAGCTCTATTGCGCCATTTCCACCCTTAGCCCACACCTCTGAGAAAACAGCTTCCGCTCCCAAAGCTTCACATTTATTCTTAATTACAGCCAACTCTTCATCACTATCCTTGTCAAACCTATTTATGGCAACAACTACAGGCAGACCAAAAGATTTTGCGTTTTCCAGATGCTTTTCAAGGTTTGCGCAACCTTTTTCAACTGCCTTAGGGTTAACTTCTCCCAATGTTTTAAGAGACTGTCCTCCATGATATTTAAGTGCTCTCACAGTAGCTACAATTACTACTGCGTTAGGGGATAGTCCAGCTGTGCGGCATTTAATATCCAGGAACTTTTCAGCGCCAAGATCAAAGCCAAATCCAGCTTCAGTAACTACATAATCTGAAAGCGACATACCCATTTTTGTGGCAATAATGGTATTTGTTCCCTGGGCAATATTTGCAAATGGGCCGCCATGTATAATTGCCGGGTTTCCTTCAATGGTTTGCACAAGATTGGGTTTTATGGCATCTTTAAGTAAAGCTGCCATGGCCCCTTCTGCTTTTAGATCTTTGGCGAAAATAGGTTTTCTGTCCAGTGTTGTGCCAATGAAGATATTTCCCATTCTTCGCTTTAGGTCTTCAGGGTCTTTAGAGAGGCAAAGAATTGCCATAATCTCAGAAGCAGCTGTTATGTCGAATCCTGTTTCTCTTGGGATACCATTACCGGTTCCACCCAGGCCAATGGTGATTTTACGGAGTGATCGATCATTCATGTCCATCACCCGTTTCCAGGCAATTGTACGAGGATCAATTCCCAAACTGAATTTTTTATTTTGTATGTTGTTGTCTATTAAAGCAGCGAGTAGGTTGTGTGCTTTCTCAACTGCGGAAAAGTCTCCGGTAAAATGTAAGTTAATATCCTCCATTGGAAGTACTTGGGACCAACCTCCTCCGGTAGCACCACCCTTTATGCCAAAGACAGGTCCCAGAGAAGGTTCTCTCAATACTACAGTTGTCTTTTTACCGATTTTGTTAAGACCTTCGGCAAGACCTATGGAAGTTGTGGTTTTACCTTCACCAGCTGGAGTAGGGGAGATGGCAGATACCAGAATTAATTTGCATTGTTTTACTCTGTCCTCATTGATTAAATCGAGCGGTAACTTGGCCTTAAATTTTCCGTACAGCTGTAAATCATCCTCATGTATACCCAGTTTTTGGGCTATTTTGTTGATATGCTGAGGAGTAATGGATTGCGCAATTTCTATATCTGAGTTCATAAATTTGTTTGTTTGTAATTAGTCCCAAATCTGCAAAAATTAATCCAATTTTAGTCTTTAAATGTAATTTGTTAAATTTGGTTGAAAGATTTTAAACTAAAGTCTACAAGCACAAGGTTAATTGATTGATGTCTTTAATAAATGATGAAACCTCAAATGCTTGATGATGTATTTTTACTTTTTTTCTCTTTCCAAAAAATACTTTGCATTAAGATTTAAACATGAATCCATGGTTACTCCTATTTTGAAACTTTGTTTTTTAAGTTTTGGAAAAAACAAAGAGTCATTTACCAAATTTATTTTAATGGCTTCCAATTTATTTTGCACCTCAGGTGAGGAATAATCAATAGCAAATTCAGGTTTAATTTTGAATACAGCGCATTTTTCTATTTTACCGTTATAATCATATTCATTTACTTCAAATAAAAGATTCAGACGGTTGTCTTGAAGAAGACTATCCAACAGTATTTTACTGTGATCTCCAGAGTAGTATTGATCCCAAATAATTATGGTGTTAAGGGGGAATCTTCTGTTCAATTCAAGAATGGATAAGGTTCGTTCGTATTTATTTCCATGCGGATCTATATTGAGTAACACACTGAGGTAGGGTGCATCATAGAGCAATAAATTTGAAGAGTAAAGAGCTTCAGATTGCATTAACTTGTTCGTAGCTTTGACCAGGACTTCCTGGGATGTTTTAATATTAAAATCATCTTTTTTGAGTGCATATTTTCCATAGCATAGCGTATAAAAATGTATGCCAATCAAACTACTTACAAATATTATGTTAATCCCTCTGCCAGTTTTATTTCTAGAAATAAATTCAATTGGTATCCATGCAAGGATAGAGATCATTGGCATCACTGCAAACATGACTCTTGTCAATCCATAGGAGTTAAATCTTCCAGCAGCCCAGGCATAAGAATGAAAAAAGTAAAACCCCATTACGGATCCGACAATTAGGATGAAGAAAATTTTCACATTGGAATCTGAAGATTTTCGATATAATGCCAGAGGGAGAAAGGTTATTAAAATTAGACCTCCAAGAAACATAGCAGTTAAAATTGGACCTAACATTTCAGGGGTGTTAAGAATAAAATGGAAAGGGTTGCCTATTCCATAGAATGCACCATTCACAGGGTATGGTATGTTGTGAATTGTCCAAAAAAAATCTCCATTATGGTACTTCATCCCTAGTAATCCCATCACGAAATGCCCAAAGGATAAAAGTGGCATTAATAACCATTTGTGAATGGATAGCAAAAATATTGCTGCTAAGATTAGAATTATCAATCCCTCTGATCGCACAAAGGGTAAAAATGAAATAAGTATGGTGGAAGTATAGTATCTGTCTGAAAGGAATCCAAGGACAGCCCAGGTTAAAATATTTGCACATAATGGTTCCGTAAGCCCTGAGGGAATGACTTTGATGCTGATTAAACAGAAGCCAAGAAAAAGGGAAGGCAGCCAGTTGAATTTCAGATCCAGTTTTTTCCCTATAAGATAAAGTGCAATTTGGCAGGATAGGAGATTTAATAAATTGAAACACTGTATTCCTTTAAATCCTAATAGGGCAAAAGGAAATGCTAAAAGTGTAAAAAACGGTTTTCCCCAATGATCGTAAAATAGATCTGGATGAACACAAGCATATTTGGCAATTAAAAAATGGGTAAGGCTATCCCCATCATCGCCAGTTCCATCAAACAAAAATATTCTGAGAGAGTAAACCAACAAAGTTGACCCAAGAACAAAAAGTATGGTGCAGTGTGCTCTGATTATATTTATCAGGGGTCTCATGTTTCATAATCAATGCAGATTCAAAACATAAATATAAGTGAATTACGGTTACCTAGGATATGGAAATTGTAAAATTAATTAAGAATATTCTCTCCAAAAAGAATGCCTTTTTTAGCATCGTAACTTGCCACGCCAGAATGTAAATAAAGTTCTTTTTTATAAGGATATTCTCTCGCATCAACAATATAAACTTTACATCCTAAGGCTTTTGCGAGTTCTTTATTGGTGTTTCGCCAGCAATTAGCTAGTTCCTCTGTAGTTTCATCGTAGGATTTTTTCCACTTTCCTGTAAACATTACCTCCAAATATATTATACCGTTCTTAAAATTGACCAAACGGCTGCAAAGACCATAATTTACCCTATAAACTACATCTGCGCTAAGGAGATGTTTTCTATTGATTTCTTGAATGTTGATGCCCATAAACTCATTAGCACATAAAGTATGCCAATGTGTTTAATTAACTAAAATATTTTCGAATATTAGACTTATGTTAAAAATAAGTATTATATGAAATAGCCATAGAATATAATGTAAAAGATTAATGTTGTTATTGAAAATTCTGACAATTTATAAATTTGTAATATAAATTAAAATATTTGTCATATTACAAAATAATGTAATATGAGTTAATTTTTGTTCTTTTATTGAGGATGATTAGTTATTCAAAATGAGGATAAAGTCTGAATTTATACGCTAAACAACATAACTGAATTTATCTTGAAATTCCTTTTGTGATTGCAAGGTTTAGGAAATTTCAGCTATTATGTCAACGAATTATTTATTGAAGAATAATAATCCTTCTGTTGGATTGAAATTCGTTCTTAAATATCTTAATCAAATACATGCCCGCAGAAATTTCATCTGGTTTAAGATGGATGTAATCTTCCAATCCTGAAATATGTTTTTTGAGCAAAATCTTTCCATGGAAGTCTATTAATAAAATCATACCGTTCTTTAACTTTTCATCAACCACAACCCTGAAGGCTCCAAGATTAGGATTTGGAATGATTTGTATTTCTTCTATAAGATTACTCTGATTATAAAGTGGATCACACATATGGCTGAAACGTTTAACGCATTCATTGCTGTCTTTCACCACCAAGCTTATGAGACGTTCACTAGTTTGAATAGTATCCGCCTGTTGTCCAGTGCTCCATAAATAAAAATATTTTGAAAACGGGTTTTCAGGCACAAAATAGACCTTACAAGAGTCAGTTAAAGAACTTGACTCTGAAACTACTTTGCCTTTTATTTCAGGATACAATGCTACTTCCTTTTCGACTATTGAAGTGCAACCGTGGTCATCACTAATAGTTAATGTATACTTTCCAGGTTGAAAAATTTTAGTAAAACTAGTTTTATCTCCAGTGCTCCAGTTATAAGATGTAAAATTTCCTGAGGTCAGAACAATGCTGTCAGCAAAACAAAATGAGTCAGGACCAAATATCTCTGCCCTTGGTTTTGGCCAAACTTTTATATAAAATAAACTTCTAATCGTAAAATAATTTTGGCAGTTCATATATAATTCTATTGGATAAAAACCATCGTTTTCAAAATCCAAAACAACTTCATGGGCTTTAGGAATTTTCATGCTTTGCCATGTACTGGTTATGTCCCTAGACTCAAAAAAGTAGCCAGCTTTTACTAAATTTGAATCATTAAGAATGAGGGATTGTCCTTTACAGACATAAAAAGTATCTACTCCAATCCATGTGGAATTATATATGATTGGACTATTTTTTGAAATGGTCAATACTTTATTTGTTCGGTTGAGATTGTAGTCATTGTTATTGGGTATTTTAACGATTTCCTTACTCATAAGAAATCCTAATGAGTCATATCTAACTACTAGGTAATATGCCTGATTAGATATCGCGTTTGGAAAGTAAACTCCAACAGAGAAATTAGTATCTACCAATACACTGTCACTGCGCAGCAATGCAGCGCGTCTGTCTACTATTTTTGTAGAATCAGATGCATCGCGTAATTCAACCAATACCCACCTGATAATATCAGGAGGAATAATTGATATTTTTTCTAACCCCTGATAATTTATAGGATGTAAGTTGAAAGGTTGTTTTTTTTGAACTTGACCTCTTGTGCCAAGGTAACATTCAGGGTCTACTGGTGTTTCAATTTTTGCAACCACAGGATCTGCAATGCAACGACCGGATAAATTTGCATCCATCCAAGCTAGGCGATTACGTATCCAAGTTTTTAAACGTCTGATTTCGTCTGGATAAGAAGAAGCAATGTATGCATTAAATCCCCCAGGATTTGTTCCTAGAATTTTCCACTTTGAAAAATGTCTTTTTTGAGCAGCATCTAAAGTGTCAAATGCATATCTGTCCAAATACCTAAAAAGATAGTTTGTGTCCAATATAGTCTTTCTTAGTTCGAGATATCTGCATTTTACATTATTTAAATAATTACTGTCCCCCAATAACCTTCTCCATAATATTGGTGTAGGTAAAGTTGCGGGCATGCAGCCATCATACATCCATCCGTTTGTTTGGCCTCCAGAACAAAAGCTTGCATTTCCAAAAGCAAAATTATAATCCCAAACGGGTCCGGCTTTTAACATGCCTTGACTGCCATCCAACTCTTGTTTTTCCTTATAGAAATAGCTGCTGGTCTTATATGCATCAATGTTTCGTGAGAATTCTGTGATCAAAAAATAATCAATGAATGAATTCACACTTAAGTATTTCTTATAACCATTTTTTGGGTCTAAAAATCCGGGAGATGCGATCAGCTGTTCTACAGTGTCGATGAAGTTGCGAATGTAGGTCTGTTGAGCAGGTTTGATATCCTTAGCGTCAGGATAATGATATAACCAGGTTACATCCTGATTGTTAGTGGATTTAACTTTGGAAACAAAACTAAGATCTGTTGTACTATTCTTCTTGTCAATTTTCATTATGTATCCTCCGGTCAGTTCATTTCCGCTAAGATCCTCAGGATTAAGTTTAGCAACATCTACTCTATAAGGATCACGTTTAATCGATTCCGTAAGAATATAAATGCCTACATATTCATTATTTAATATCAATTCACAAAACTTTGTTCTTGGTCCCCAATGTCCCATTTCATTCCAAAGGTGGTATGTAAGCACGTTGCGCATCATACTTATATCGTTATAAGGCGCATACAGAGCCCAGTCTTCTTCTTTGGGCATGTCAATCAGTGAAGTGTCCAAATCATTACCTGATATACTATCCCGTAATTCAATGCCATATTGCTTCTGAGGATATGACTGCGAACTATTTCCTCTGATTTCAATGGCAATGAAATTATTGTAATTAAATTTTTTATCCTTCAAATAATTCATCTTACCCTGGCCATTATAAATGATTTTCATGTGTGCAAGAATCTTTGGTTCATTGGCAATGGTTTTGCCGCGGGTGTCGATGATGCAGATTGGAAGATCAGAAGAGTCCAGTTTAATGGACTGTGCAGAAATACTCAAACAAAGGAAATTGAGGAGGAGAAGTGTTTTTGGATTCATTGCCTAATTTTACTAATAATTAAGAACAAATCTAAATTAATTCCATCATTTCCGCTTCAACATATATGAGCATCTAGTTTCAAATTCAAAATACTAAATAAAATAAAACAAAATAGTAGGGGGAAAATATTAATACTTTTAAATTCAAGTATCTAAACTATTTCTATAAGAAACAAAAATTTAAATCTATAAATTGTGGGGGGGGGTATATATTTATTCTTTTGGGAGTCAATAATTCAAAATAGTGTGAAACAATTTTAAGTGTTAAAAAGTAAATTAAAATTAAAATAATTGTTCCTAAAAATGTAGTCCCGACAGGAATCGAACCTGTATCAAAAGTTTAGGAAACTTCTATTCTATCCATTGAACTACGGGACCTTCAAGCTCTGGTGGAGCAAAAGAAGTGCAAATTTCTAAAAAATTTGGAATGTGTGCCCACGATTCTTGACTTAGAGCACAATAATTTGTCTAAATAATTGACTGTTAAAGCTTTGTGATTTTAGTTTTAAAACTAAAGTGATAGGTTCGATTAAGCAAAGTCAATATATAAATTCCAGTAGGGAGGGTTGATAGGTCAATCCTAGCAGTTTGAGAAGAGGTAGGGACAGCCTTTTGATAATAACTAACTCGACCATCCATGTTTCGTAGATTTATTTCCAAATCGTCAAAAGGCAAATCACTCCAATGCAGAGTAAGCAGCTCAGCAGCTGGATTGTTAAAGCTGAAAGCATGCTTTATATCCAATGCATTTGTGCCATTTATATGGAGACATGGCGCTGAAGTAGTACAGTAAGTTCTGCGGGCTAAACTGCAATCCAAAACAAAAGGATTGGCCTTTTTATCCTGAAACTGGGCAATCTGAAAGGTCCGTGCCCATTCCAAAGAATCAACTGGATCCTTAAGGTGCCAGTCACAAAGATCTTTTTTCATAACTTCAAAAAAAGAACGGTCAGATTGTAAATCATACATAGTGATAAAGTAGAAAATAGCCCTCGCCACATTTCCTTTATGGTCTTCTCTTGGTTCAAATTTATCACGGTAGCCTTCACTGTATTCATCAATATCTTTATTAGGCTTACTGCTCATGGAAGTAGATTTATAAAACCAGTTTTGAGTCAGTCTGTCGTCAACCTCCCCAAAGGGGTAATTCGATCTTGATTCATTTACTGCTGCACGGGCAGGAAATAAGTGATGCATATCAGAACGGGCATTCCCTGTTTCTGCACCCTTGCTCTGCGGAAATGTATGTTCGCAATTTATACCATTGTTGCTGCCCCCTTTTGCGAGATATCCAATTGGATCAAAATCATTAGGATCCAAATACAAGGCATGACGTGAATATACACAGTACACTGTATCTTTGATGTTGTAGATTCTTTGGTACATCTGGATCCTAGCGTTTGTATAGTCAAGAACCTGGTTTGGTTTATAAGATTCCAAAAGTTTGCCTAGTAGCACAAATCCAGAATCTACTGGAAATACTGGTTGGTTATTCCATTGGCCTGTACAGACCGAAATACTGAAAAGAAACCACCACCCAATGCCAAAAAATTGATACATCCCTGCAAAATTAAAGAATAAGGATGGATCTTTACTCAATTATTTCTCTGCATGAATCTAGAATCTTTTATTCAATATTGTGAATCCAAACCTTTTGTAACAACGGATTTTCCTTTTGGCCCCGATACTTTAGTGGTAAGAGTGCATCATAAGATTTTTGCCATAACAGGATTGGACTCTCCGGAATTCAAAGTCAACCTTAAATGTGATCCAGAGTATGCATTGGAACTGAGGATTAATCATGAAGAGATTCAAGCAGGTTATCATATGAATAAAAAACATTGGAATACCGTTTCATTTGAAGGCAGACTTTCAGATAGATTGTTGAAGTCACTGATCGATCATTCTTATGAACAGGTTTATAAAAGTCTTCCAAAAATCATCCGTGCAAAGCAATAATTTTAGTTCAGGAACCTTTGATGTCTGCTTAGTTGGGGCAGGGCTTGCCGGATGTATTCTAGCGGATCAATTAGCTCTTAAAGGTTATTCTGTCCTGGTATTCGATCAGGTTTCTAAGGGAGAGGCGAGCAAGGTTAGTTCTGGATTAATTAACCCTGTTACTGGACTGCGTTTTGTCAAGACCTGGAAATTTGAAGAATTGTTGGAAACTGCTTTGCTATATTATAGAGACCTCGAGTTAAGGCTTGTAAATGAATTTATAAACAAAACGGAAATTCTAGTATTTCTAAAAGAAATTGAAGCTGAAAATAATTGGTTGGCAAGAGCTGGCGATCCACTTTATTCTTCATTTATCGGCCTTGAACCGTTTGAGAAACAACTCGGAGACCAGTTACATTTACCTCTAAGTTTGGGGAGAATCAGACATGTGCACAAAGTTGATATACCAAATGTTGTCAGAAGCCTTAAAAAGGACTTGCGGGCACGTTGTAATTGGATTGAAGCCCCTTTTATCTATTCTTTATTGGAAACTTTCAGGGATTTATGGAAGTATGAGGATCGATTTATTTTTAAAAAAGTGGTCTTTTGTGAAGGGTATAAGCTTTCTGAGAACCCCTTTTTCAACTGGTTGCCTGTACATAATTTAAAAGGGGAATTTTTAAAAGTTAAACTTTCTTCAAGAATGCCTAAAGAAATATTGCATTCAGATTATACTGTTATTCCTTTGGACAAGCAGGATTATTGGGTAGGGTCTAATTATGAATTAAAAAATACCACAGAAAAGACAACCAATGAAGAGCGTTTAAAACAGGAGGAATTTATTAGGAGGACAGTTAAATCACCATTTGATGTTTCAGAGCATGGATTTGGTATAAGAGCTGCGAGCAGGGACCGTAGACCCGTGGTAGGAGAACATCCTGAACATCAAAACTTGTTTTTAATCAATGGTCTTGGGACTAAGGGAGTAACACTTGCACCTTATTGTGCTGTTCAATTGTTGTCCTTGTGGGCTCAAGGGGTCAAACTACCACCGGAAATAGACATTAAACGTTTTGTTAAAAAAGGATTTTATCGAATGAATGAAACATTCGATCGTTCTAAATAAAAATTAATTCATGAAAATTTTTCTTACAATTTCAGTATTGGCTTCTTTTCTTCTTTCTGTTGTTTTTCCTAAAAGTAATCCTACGATGAACAATCAAAACTTTCCTGAGTATACCGCTGAATGGGTTATTGTAGATCACTTGATGTCACAAGGTCTTATAGAAGATGCTATGGTTGAAATTGAAAAGATTTATGTCCTGGCTAGACAAGATCAAAATCATCCTCAACTGTATAAATGTTTGCTAAAGATGGAGACAATTGCAATTCAGAAGGATGAGCAAGGACAACAGGGGGTGATCCGAAGACTTGAAGAAAAATCAAAGTCACTTACTGAACCTTCGTTATCTCTGTTATATTCAGTCCTTGGTGAATTGTATTTCAATTTATCTCAACATTCACATTATGGAAGATCGCAAAAAACCGATGTGCCTGGTTTAGAGCAAGACACTTCCAATTTGGATAGCTGGTCCAACATGAGCTTAATAACCAAGTCTAATTATTACTATCTAGCTTCTATAAAAGCGGAGGAATTAAAAACTTCCGGAACAGAGGATTATAAAAGCATTCTGGATTTGAAAAATGACAGGATTTACAGACCTTTTTTATTCGATATCCTTGCTCAACGTGCGATCACACACTTCGCAAATGCTCAAACAGGATTGGTTTCATTCAATCAAGAGATTAAACCTGCTGATCAGTTTGCCCCTTTAGAAAAATTTATTCAATTAGAGTTAGAACCATCTTCCATTTGGGCTTTATATCAAAAAGTAATTGGATTTCATCGTCAGAATAAACAGGAAGAGGCAATGATAGATGCAAATCTTGCAAGATTGAAATACGCATATCAATTAAACAGCGATTCCGAAGAATTTCAAGATATGTATCTCAATGCACTTGAACAATATGCATCTTCATTAAAAAGTAAATCACAAAAAGCGCTTGTGTCCTTGGAGTTGCTGGGATTTTATTATACAAATGCCGCAATCCAAGTAACCCAATCAGTAAGCCCAAAATCAAAATATCTATTAAAGGTGGATTCAATAGCCAATAGCCTAAGCATGCTAAATGATACTACCATTAAAGAAAGAATATCAAATTATATTGCTCTCATCAGAGCAAAGGATTTTAACATTAATCTTGAAGAGGTTAATCTACCTGGAAAGCCTTGCCGTATGTTGATTCAACACAGAAATTTAAATGAATTATATTTCAGGATTTATAAATTTTTACCAAATGATATAGATATTGATCCTGGTGTGGAACAAGAAAATTTAGTCACTTATTTTTTAAAACAAAATCCATATCGACAATGGAAGGATCAATGGCCCGAAAGTTTTGATTTTAATTATCATCAGGTTGAACTCAAAGTGGATGGACTAGACCCGGGTGTTTATGCAATTCTTAGTTCTCCAAGTAGTGAGTTTAAGAATCAATCTCAAATTAAGTTTGGCTATTTTCAATCCTCCGGTATCTCTGCCGTCATACTTAACGGTTTGGGAAATGGACAACAGATTTTGGTGGTGGACAGGCAGAGCGGTCAACCTATAAAAGGAGCTAAAGTAATCACCTATTCACCCACAAATAGGTACAATCGTAATCAACCGGAATTTAAAATCCAGGATCGGTTGCTTACAGACATAGATGGAAAAATTATTGTTAAAGCCAGGAACGGGTATAGGTTTAAAATTGAATACAAAAAAGACGTGCTGTATTCGAATCAATGGTTATATAGCTACGATCCTGAGCCAGCCAGAGAAACAAAAATGGTTCATTTTTTTACGGATAGAAAGATTTATCGACCTGGACAAACTGTGTATTTTAAAATCTTGAATTTATTGTTGGATAAAAACGGTTTGCCTAAAATTTTGACTAATCAAAAATCAACGGTTATTCTTTACAATGCTAACCATCAAAATATTGGAGAATATAAATTATCCAGTAATGCTTATGGTACTGCGCATGGAAGTTTTATTCTGCCACAAAACGGTTTGAACGGAGATTATTCATTAGGTATTGAAGGATTGGGTCAATATTCCTTTAAAGTGGAGGAATATAAACGCCCATCTTTTGAAGTTAAATTATATGATCCTTTAGATGGTGTTAGTCTGAATGATTCTGTAAGAATCAAAGGTTCCGTCAATAGTTATAGTGGAGTTCCTCTCTCAGGTTGTTTTGTGCGTTATAAAGTTATGCGTAGTTCTTTCATGCCGTATTACCCATCTTGGTATTTTAAGCAAATCTATCCATCACAAGATGTGCAGATTGATTATGGAAAGACTCTTACAGATGATAAGGGAAATTTTGAATTTGTTTTTTTTAGTAAGTCTTCTCCCGGAAATAAAGAACAATCTCTTATAGATCAGTTTAAATACGAAGTGGAAGCAGTTAGTTTAACGGGCGAGACTCAAACATCACAAAGTGATATTCAACTTTCTCAACAAAAGATTTTTTTATCTTCTAATTTGAAATCATTTATATTAAAAGATTCGGTGCAACAGATTCGCATTTTTTCAAAGAATATTAAAGAGCTCCCGCTTAATGCTGAAATACAATGTAAAATCTTTGAAATTGAGGTACCTAAAGTACTGTTAAGAAAAAGATCCTGGGAAAAACCTGATCTTTATAAATACTCACTTAAGGAATATAAAAAGTATTTTCCAAATGACGTTTATGACCAAGAAGATGAATTGTCCTCTTGGCCTGTTCACAAACTTTTGTATGAAATTACTATTTCAAAGACCAGTGAATCTAATCTTGCATTGGCCAAAATACCTAATTCAACAAGAGCCATTAAATTGGTTGTGCAAGCTAAAGATAGTTTAGGAAATGTACAGAATTATATAGATTATGCCATTCTCATCAATGTATCGGAAAGTACTATTTATCCAAAACCAGATTTAATAACAGTTAAGGATCAGGTTCTTCCTGGGCAACAGCTTGATTTTTTGGTGCTTGCAGCTGCCAAGAATAGTTGGTTTTTTAATACCTACGAATCTCGTAGCGGTATACAAAGTAAATGGGTAAACACCAATTCCTTATATAAATTCGGCGCTAAGCCTGTGATTTCTGATTGTGGTACAATATATTTTACTTCTTTCTGTGTAATACAGAACAATATTTATGAATTTCATAAACAAGTAACTGTGCCCTGGAAATCTAAAGATTTAGAAATACGGACTAACAGTTTTCGCAGCAAAATTCTTCCGGGTTCAAAGGAAGAATGGGAGGTGGAAATATTGAATAATGAGGGTAAATCGCAAACAGTAGAAATGTTAGCTTCCATGTATGATGGTTCACTCGATGCACTTATTCCTTTTAGTTGGAAAACAGATTTTTGGCCAAATTATCATTCAAGAATTGGTATGAATTCGGTTGGATTTAACATTGTTTCATTGAATTATCTTTCTTATCGCGAATGGATGGGAGCGGAAGGTTATTTTCCGATTAAAGAATATACCAGTCTTCGAACCTTTGATATTACTAATGCATATAATCCTTTGGTGGTAATGGCAGCGCCAATGCAGTCCAGAGATGGTGGTGAGGAAATGGATCAATCCAGATCTTATGGCAAATCTGGAAAAGTTTATAAAAAATTGGCTGAGTCTGAAAATGAACTTGAAACATCCTCTAAAATTGAAAAACCAAGAGATTTCCAATTAAGAAAAAATCTTAACGAAACGGTTTTCTTCTTTCCACAGTTGATTTCTAATTCAGAAGGTAGAGTAAGGTTCTCCTTTACCATGAATGAAGCTCTTACTCGTTGGAAAATGCAGTTAATAGCCCATACTAAAGACCTGGAGTATGGCTTTAAAACGTATGAAATTGTTACACAAAAGCCAGTTCAGATCAAACCATTTTATCCAAGATACTTCAGGCAAGGAGATACAATGGAAATTTCTGCATTGGTGTCCAATCTTTCCGAAGAAAATCAAAAAACGGAAGTGTCCTTAAAAATTTTAGACATTTCTACAAAACAAGACTTAAGCAATATATTTATATCAAGGGATGCTCTTCAGACAATACAAATTGAGGCTGGAAAAAGTAAATCTTTTTTCTGGAAAATAATTGTTCCAAAAGATGAGACTAGAATTTTGCTGCTTCAATTTGTAGCCGGCACATTAAATCATACAGATGGCGAAGAAATGGCCATTCCGGTCATTACCAATAGAAAGTTGATTACTGAAACTTTGCCACTTCCTATAAAAGGAAATGAGAAAAAGTCTTTTCAGTTTGAAGCTTTCACAAAAGCTTTTAGTGCTACATCTGTTCCGGTTAATTACACGATTGAGTTTAGTTCACATCCGATATGGTATGCCATTCAATCCCTCCCATATATTATGGAATTTCCTCATGAATGCAGTGAACAATTGATGAGTCGTATTTTTGCCAATTCACTTGGTAAGCATATCTTAAGCAAATATCCTAAGGTCAAGGAAGTATTGACTCAAATTAAAATGCAAGGGAGTAATAAATCTCCTTTGTTGCAGAATGAAGACTTGAAATCTGCCTTACTTGAAGAAACTCCATGGGTATTGGAAGCAAAAAATGAGCAAGACCAATTGAACAGAATTAGTTTGCTCATGGATTTAAATACCTTAAGTCAGAATATTGATTTATCTATAAAAAAACTACAATCCAGACAATCATCAAGTGGAAGTTTTTCTTGGTTTCCTGAAGGTTATCCAGACAGATATATGACCCAACATATTATTAGCCAAATAGCCCATTTGAAAAGATTAGGTGTTTTGGAGTCATCTGACAAAGAACTGCTGGATATTGTTAAAAAAGCCCAAAAATTTCTAAATGAAGAAATTCTTAAAGATTATGATCAATTGGCCATGCAAGTTAAAAAGGGATATGCTAAATGGGAAGATAATAATCTCTCTCATATCCAATTGCATTACTACTATTGCAAATCTTATTTTCCCGATTGGCCATCTGATGATCAACTGCAAGTCGTTCATAATTATTACAAGTTACAGATGGAAAACCACTGGAAATCAAGAAGTATTTATGACCAGGGCTTGGCAGCATTGGTTCTACATAAGTCAGGAAATAAGAATACCTCTAATTTAATTGTTCAGTCATTGAAACAACGTTCTGTTGCTCACCCAGAATTGGGCACATACTGGAAAAACAATTGGAGCTACTATTGGTATGAACAACCTGTAGAAACACAATCACTCATGATTGAAGTTTTTGCGGAAATCCAAAAGGACAAGGACTTAGTAGATCAAATGAAAGTTTGGCTTCTAAAAAATAAACAAACACAAAACTGGGGTACCACAAAGTCAACTACAGAAGCGATCTTTTCCTTGGTTGCTTTTGGAAATTCATGGGTTGAATCAAATAAAGTTGTAGAGATTGAAATTGCAGGAAAACCACTTGTTATAGAACAAACAGCAACAGGAACCCAATATTTTAAGAAATCCATTCCTGGTGAAGGTATCTCTAAGGAAATGAGTAAGGTCAAGGTTAGTAACCCTAATTCAAATATTGCCTGGGGTGCATTGTATTACCAACACCTGGAGGATATGGATAAAACTGGAGCGTCTGTTAAAGGTGTTCTGGAACTGAATAAGCAATTGTTTTTAAAACATAATAATGGTAAAAAAGAAGAGCTTATTCCTGTCACTAAAGATCATCCAGTAAGAATTGGGGACATAGTTGTGGCAAGAATTATTCTAAAATCGGATCGACCAATGGATTACGTTCATCTAAAAATTATGCGGGCTTCCGGTTTGGAACCCGTGGATCAGCTATCAAAATATGTTTGGAATAATGGAGTCTCATTTTATCGCTCTCCCCGGGATTTAGTCACAGATTGTTTTTTTAGTACGCTGCCAAAAGGCACTCATGTAATTGAATATGAAATGAGAGCAGCACACAAAGGTAAATTTTCAAATGGAATAACTACTCTACAATGTATGTATGCACCGGAATATTCAGCCCATAGTAAAGGAATTCGAATAAGTATCGAATAATTCATTAGATTCATCGAAATTCCTGTTTTAAGAATTTGAGGTAATTTAACTTTGAAATAAAAAAATGAACGAAAAAAGTAAGACAAACCAAGCGGATGATGTCATCAGGAATCATACTATCTGGTCAATGGGGGCTGGGATGATTTGGGTGCCAATCGTAGATTTTTTGGCAGTATCTGCCATTCAGTTGGACATGATAAGACAGTTGAGCAAGATTTATGGCCAGGATTTTAAAGATTCTCAAGGGAAAGCAATCATTTCAGCTCTAACTAGTTCAGGGGCATCAAGGCTAGCGGCTAGGGCGGTTAAGTTTATTCCCGGGGTAGGAACGATCCTTGGCGGAGTAACCATGTCGGTGATGAGTGGGGCATCCACCTATGCTTTAGGTGAATTATTTAAGAAACATTTTGAGACGGGTGGAACAATTCTTGATTTTGATCCTAAGGCATTTAAAACAAGATATGAGGAATTGTTTGAAAAGGGAAAAGAGTTTGCGCAACAAGCCCAAAGTCAGCGTGGAAAGCAGGAAAACAAACAAGAATCACCCGCTACTTCCAATCCACCAAGTGACGTAAAGACGACAAGGTCAGCAATTGATCAATTAAAGGATATTGCCGAACTTAAAGAGAAGGGTTTATTGAGTGAAGATGAATATGAGTCATTTAAAAGGAGGATTTTGGAGGATTAATAAATTAATCTAGGGAAAATTATATTTTAATAATTAGATTCAATTTATTTTAGTTTTTTTTGATTCCATATCTTTGCTAAGCCTGTGTGTTTTTTGTCTAAATGAAAAGATTCCTAGCAATAAATTGTTTGAAATGATTCCAAAAACAGCTTTCGGTTAGAGTCCTGGTTTCCTTTAAATACCAAATTAAAAATCTTTAATTGGGTTCTGTCATCCTTAGTTTTACTAGAATATCGATATTTTCTTAGAATAATCGTCACAATTCTTCATTTAGTTCGTTTGATCTTGGGATAATGCTTCCGGTTAGTCGGATTGTATTATTTTTGCAATCCATTATTTAGACGGTAGAAGATGAAGTATTACATATTCTTTGTTTTAGGCTTATTTTTTTCAAATGCCTACAGCCAAAAGGGTGACATAAGAGGCAACGTTTACGATAAAAACACTGGAGAACCTATATCTTTTGCCTCTGTCTTTTTGAAGGGGACTACGATAGGGACCACCACGAATGAATCAGGATTTTATACTTTATCAGCAGTTCCTGTAGGGGATTACACGTTGGTAGTCAGCTTTATAGGCTATGATACATTAACTTATGATGTCTCCCTTAGGAAGGGCCAAATTATAAACAAACAATTTAGTTTAGTCGAATCTAACATTACCTTAGAAGAAATTAGTATTTCTGGTAAGAAGGAGCAATCCAGAACAGAAGTGAGAGTTTCTTCCATATCCATCACACCGAAAGAAATTAAAGCACTTCCTTCTACCGGTGGAGAAGCCGATATAGCACAATATCTACAAATCATACCAGGGGTGATCACTACAGGGGATCAGGGGGGACAGATTTATATTCGAGGTGGATCTCCAGTGCAAAATAAAATCTTATTGGATGGTATGACTATTTTTAATCCATTTCATTCCATAGGAATTTTCTCAGTATTTGAAACAGAGATTATTCGATCTGCAGAGGTGCTGACGGGAGGTTTTAGTGCAGAATACGGAGGGAGGGTATCCGCTATTGTGGATATGAAGACCAGAGAAGGCAACAAAACCCATTTTGGGGGTTTGGCAACTGCAAGTCCCTTTATGAGCAAACTTCTTCTTGAAGGTCCGATAAGCAAGTACAGGGAAGGAAAGGGTGGTAGTACATCATTTTTAATTACAGGTAAACAATCTTATATTGATCAGACTTCCAAACAGCTTTATAAATATGCATTGGATACACTGACAGGTAGCCTTCCATTCAGTTTTACAGACATCTACGGAAAGGTTTCTACAATAAGTGAAAATGGCTCATTTCTTAATTTATTTGGATTTAACTTTAATGACAGGGTTAAATATACCGGACTGGCCAATCTAAATTGGCAGGCCAGTGGGGGAGGTGCCAATTTCAAATTAATTCCAGGAACTTCCAGCATAATTGTAGGGGGAAGTGTTGCCTTTTCAGACTACAAAATAAAACTAGATGAAAAACAGTCAGACCCCAGAACAAGTAATATTAGAGGACTGCAGGCAAATATTGATTTTAGCTATTTTGGTCGCAGGTCTGAAATAAAATATGGGTTGGAATTCAATGCCTTTAAAACAGATTTTGAATTTACTAATTTTCTAAAAGTTCCTATTCTTAGCGAAAGTAATAACACGGAGATTGCAGGCTTTGTCAAATACCGCTTCGCGACAAAGTTGTTT
>Ga0268298_10001441_pt1 | contig 28098 bp, 27 predicted proteins | sample WWTPWeurt_MetaG_FD_194462 | JGI IMG/M metagenome (GOLD analysis project Ga0268298, IMG submission 194462) | Activated sludge microbial communities from WWTP in Nijmegen, Gelderland, Netherland - WWTP Weurt | ecosystem: Engineered > WWTP > Aerobic digester > Activated sludge | place... | reverse complement strand
CCGCGGCGAATACAGTCCCGTCGCGCCGAACGATACGCCGGAAGGTCGCCAGAAGAACCGACGGATAGAAATCATCCTGATGGACAAGAACATCCTCGAGGCCCTGTCCGAACCCGCGAATTAGCGTCGGGTTATTTTAAACGCGCGGGGGTTTTGCCGATTGGGGCGAAACCCCCGCGGTCTTTTTGATGAATCGAGGGAATTTCTCCTCCGAAGGGGGCCGCGGGCTAAAAGCGCGTGCCTGCGGGGCGGCCGAAAAGCTTATGCGGGACACGCCCCGAGGATCGCCTCGGCGGCCCGCAGGCCGTCCACGGCGGACGACATGATCCCCCCGGCGTAGCCCGCGCCTTCGCCCACGGGGTAGAGTCCTCGGAGGCTGCTTTGCAGACCCTCGTCGCGGGTCATCCGCACGGGCGATGAACTCCGCGTCTCCACCCCGGTCAAGAGCGCGTCGGGGTGGGAGAAATCTTTGATCCGTTTGTTGAATTCCGCCAAGGATTCCTTTATCCCTTCGCAGACTTTTTCCGGCAGGCAGTCCCACAGGTTGGCGGGCGTCGCGCCCGGCAAATAGCTCGGCTCCACGCCGCCCCATCGCGTCGTCGGCCGCCGCGCCAAAAAGTCCCCCACCCATTGCGCGGGCGCCCGATAGCTTCCGCCGCCCAACTCAAAAGCCCGCCGCTCCCATTTTCGTTGGAATTCCATTCCCGCCAGTGACACAGGGGATGTTCTCAATAAATCAATTTGCTCAAACAAGGCATCGACTCCCCCCATCCTCGACCGCGATTTCTCGACTTGACAGTCCGCCAGATGCTTCTCCGTCAGGGGCTATAACGGAACGATGCCTGCCGCAATTCACAACTGGAGCGAGCCCAGTGGGTCAAAGCGTGGGTTGGATCAGGGGTTTTTGAGGGGACACGGCTTCGATTAAAAACCAACAGCGCCCGCGACAGGAGCCCTATTCTCCGCGCAAAAGGCGGAGAAATTCGCTGTCGGTGGAAAGAAGAAGGGTGCTGCCCTCGGGGATGGCCTTTTGGTAGGCTTCCAGCGTTCGCAGAAACTTGTACAGGCCCGGATCGGCGTTCATGGCTTGGGCGTAGATTCGAATGGCTTTGGCATCGGCCGTTCCTTTGGCGATCTCCACGCGTCGGTAAGCCTCGGATTCGATCTCTTTTAAGTCCTTGCTGATTTTGCCTTCGATCTTGGCTTTCTCGCCCTGCCCCACCGATCGAATGTGCTGAGCGATCCGTTGTCGTTCCGAAATCATGCGTTCGTAGACTTTGGCCTCCACGCTGGCCTCGTAAGCGATGCGGCGGAGTTGAACGTCGATCAATTCGATGCCGAACTCGTCCAACCCGGACTTGGCTTGTTGAATAATTTGAGCGCTCAAGGCCTCGCGACCGACGGTCACCGGTTCAATTTCCCCCACAAATTCTTCCAGGTCGTTGCCTGGTTTTAGTTCGCCGCTTTTTTGCCGAGCCATTTTGTCTTTCATGTTTTCAAGAATGGTGTTGGAATTGCGAACGGCTTCCACCAAATTGTGTTTTGAAATGGTGTCGCGGGTGACCGCGTCCAAGATGGCGTCCAATCGGGATCGGGCCCCCCGTTCGGTTTGAACGGTTTGGAGAAAGGCGAGGGGGTTGATGATGCGCCAGCGCGCGGTGGTGTCCACCAAAATATACTTTTTGTCTTTGGTCGGAATCTGATTGGGGTACCCGTCCCAGTTCAAAATGCGTTTGTCAAACCGGTTGACGACTTGAATGAAGGGCACCTTAAAATGCAGGCCCGGGTCTTTCACGGCCCCCCCCGCCAAGGGTCGACCAAACTGGGTGATCACCGCTTGTTCCCATTCGGGGAGAACGTAAAGAGAAGCGGTGATGAGGATGAGAGCGACCACGGCCACAGCGCCCCCCAAAATCAAACGAACCGGGTTTTGCAATGTCATGGTTTTTTCTCCGCCGCGGCTGTCCCGCCAAAAACCGGCAGGAGGCCTTCCACCGATTTGTCGACGATGGTCATGGATTTGACGCGCCCATAGATGATTTCAAGCGTTTCCAAATAAAGCCGTGTGCGGGTCACCTGGGGCGCGGTTCGGTAGGCGGCCAAGACCTCCCGAAATCGGGAGGACTCTCCCTGCGCTCGGTTGACCACGGCGGCGGCATAGCCTTCCGCATCGCGAATCACCTGTTCGGCCTTGCCGCGGGCCTCGGGGATGACGCGGTTGTATTCCCGCTCGGCCTGGTTGATCGCCTGTTCCTGCTCTTGTTTGGCCGAGTTGACTTCGTTGAAGGCGGGGCGCACCGAAGCGGGCGGATTCACGTCCTGTAGCTTAACGGTAACGATCCGGATCCCCATGTCGTAACGATCGAGGATTTCCTGGGTCAGTCGTTGGACTTCCACGCCGATCTCGGCCCGGCTGACGGTCAAAACTTCGTTCACCAGCCGGTCCCCCACCACCCGGCGGAGAACGCTTTGGGTGACATCCCGAAGGTTCTGCAGGACCTCCCGGGTATTGAAAAGAAACTTTTTGGGGTCGGAGATCTGGTATTGGACAATCCATTCCACTTCGGCCACGTTCAGGTCTCCGGTCAGGGTCAAGGACTCCGCGCCGAAAGTTTCATCGGAATAATCGGTGCGAGAACCACGCATGCCGGTGGAGCGAAAGCCGAATTCTTCCTGGTGGATGATTTTGGTCTTCACCTTGATCACCCGCTCGATGCCGAACGGAAATTTGAAGCGAAGACCGGGAGTCTCGGTCCGAATGTAGCGGCCAAAGCGCAGGACCACCGCCTCTTCGCTGGGTTGAACGGTGTAGAAAGAAGTGAAAGCGGCCACCAATAAAAGAAGCCCACCCACGACGGCGCCGATGCCCTTCGGACTGACCCCAACCACTGTTTTCATGCGGTTTAGGCGCGCCAGCATTTGTTCCACCGGATCGAGGTTCGGGTCGTCATCATTCCAATTGGTAGGCATGACGGAATTTTATCATTTATCGGAAAAATTGGTGTCGGGGGCGCGTCCCGTGAGTATTTGAAGTGGCCAAAGCAAGAAGGATCAAGTTCAAGACGGGTGACGTCATTGCAATTCCGTTGCCAGAGGGCAAGGTCACCTACGCGAGACTAAAATCAAAGTTCATCGTTTTTTCTCCCACCCCTTCGCCAGCGGGCGGTCGATGTCCTCGGTCCAGTCGATGTGTTGGTGGTTTTGGTGTAAAAAGGGAATCCACTCCGCCGGTTTTTTGGCGCCGGCGTTTAGCCACTCGTCGTAGGCGGTTTCGGGCAAAAACACCGGCGTGCGGTCGTGGCCCATTCGGGCGATGTAGGGCACGGGCTCGTCCGTCAGCACGCTGAAGGTCGTCAGCATTTCCCCCGTTTCCTTCTGCACCCACTCGTCCCAAATGCCGGCGGCGGCCATCACGTCGCCCCCGCGGGGGTAAAAGGCCACCATGTTCCCCGCCTTGGGGCCCGTGTAAAGGGGCTCGATGAATTTGCTCATGGGCACCAGGCAATGCCGCCGGGCGAAGGGCTCCCGCCAGGTGGGCTTTTGGTGGATGGGGATTTCCTTCTTGGTCTTTTCGTCCACCGACAGGAGGCGCGCGTTGTGCGTGGCGAACTTCACGCGCGGTTCCTTGCTCCAGGCCGGCACCAGGCCGAACTGCATGGCCACAAGCGCCCGCTGTCCCCCCTCGGACACCATCACCGGGGCGCGGCTCCGGGGGACCACGCGGCCCGCGGCCTCCCCCAACAATTTGTAAAGGGCGCCGAAGCGCCGCGCCAGTTCCTTCCCCGACTTATCGACGATGTATTGCGCGCACATGTCAAACTCCTGTGCCGGGGCGCCCGGGGCGCCGCACGGCCTGGTCGCCCGTGGGGGCGTGATCGGGCAAACCGGTTTTAATCCGCATCGGGGACCTGGGTCAAAATGTCGAACAGTTTTGTGTTCACGTAAAAATTTGACCGGCCCAATTTGTGCTTCACCAAAAAGCCCTCTTGGGCCAACAGGTCGAGGTATTTTGTCGCCGTCAGGCGGCTGACGCCCAGCCCTTTTTGCAGGAATTGAATTTTCGTGTAGGGGTGGCTGAACAGGTTGTTCAGCAGGTCCTGGCTGTAGAATTTCATTTTTTCCCGAATTCGGTGTTTGTAATCCAGCATGGCCTCGCCGATGGACTGAACAATCCGGATGGTTTGCCGGGAGGTCCTCTCCACCCCGTCGAGCATGAACAGCACCCACTCCGCCCAGGCGTTCCCGTCGCGCACCGCTTGGAGCAGCCGGTAGTAGTCGTTTTTCCTTTCGATGATGTACCGGCTTAAGTACAAAACGGGGATGTTCAACAGCCCCTTTTGAACCAGGTAGAGGATGTTGATGATCCGTCCCGTGCGGCCGTTGCCGTCGTAAAAGGGGTGGATGCTCTCGAACTGGTAATGCACCACCGCCATTTTGATGAGCGGGTCCACTTCGGAGAAGGATTCGTCGTTGATGTACTTTTCCAGGTTGCCCATCAGGCGAAGGATTTCTTCCCCCTCCTGCGGGGGCACGTAAACCGTGGCGCCGGTGTCTTTGTTTTTGAGCGCCGTGCCGGGCAATGTCCGTAAGCCGGGTTTCCCGCCCCCGAGTTCGGTGTGGATTTCCTTGATGTGGTTGGTGGTCAGCAATCCCGTCTTGATCACCTGCTGATACCCCTTTTTCAGGGCGCCGGAATAACGGCTCACCTCCTTGGCCGCGGCGTTCGTGGTCGCCTCGGCGAAGAGTTCCTGTTGGAAAAGTTCATCGTGGGTGGTGACGATGTTTTCAATGGCCGAGCTGTCCTTGGCTTCCTGCAGGGCCAGCGTGTTGATGAGAATGGCCTGGTTTGGAATTGTGGCGGAAATTCCTTTTAACTCAGCCAAAAAGCGGTGGGCCTTGGCCAATTTCTTCAAAATAGTGGTGTTTTCTATATCAATCGATGGTGGCAATAAATCTAATTTATGCGGTTTATTCATGTGTTTTGTATGTTATATGTATAGAAAACGTAATTTTATATACAGATCATACATGAATTGTATAGGAAGGGGGCAAGTTATTGGCGATTGCTAAGCGATTTCAACTTGCAATCCAACGCGACAAACAGGCGCCATTGCCGCCGCACGGCCTGGTCGCCCGTGGGCTTGGGCTCTCAGTCGTGCCCCCCGTTTCAAAGACCCCGTAAAAACGCGATAATGCGGACGATCGGACAACGGCATAAACATCTCCGGCACGCGTTTGTTAAATTGGAGGAAGATATGAGGTCCCTCTTTCTTTTGCTCATCTTAACCACGACATCCGCGATCGCCATCGCGGACGACGCGCGGTTCGCGACCCACCTCCACGCCAAATTCCAAGTCAAGGGGTGCACCGCTTGCCACGATTACCACGAGGAGAGATTGAAAGGCATCGCCTTTTCAACGCACAAAGGTCGAAAGGTCGAGTCGTGCAGGATGTGCCATAACCAGGCCGTGACCGGGTTCGAGCATCCCGAAGACTGGTTCGCGCGGCCGAACCTTTACACCTCCGGGATGAACGCGAAAGACACGTGCGAATCGACCAAAAAAGCGATGAACGCGGAATTTAAAAGCCAGGCCTTGCTCGCCAAAGAAATGAGAAAGCACCTCCTGGAGGACCCGCGGGTCCTCTGGGGCGTGGAGGGCGCGACCCCGAAGAGCGGGATGTTGCCCGAGAAAAAGAAACAAGAGGACACCGTCAAAGGCGGTCCGGCGGAGTGGAAAGCCCAGGTGGAGGCATGGATTCAAGCCGGCATGCCCTGCGATTGAGGCGGTTTTCTTCCCCGTCTTCCCTCTCTCTAGGTTTTGGGGCGCTGTTTCCGCGCGGGGGCGCTCCATCGACGGTTTTGGTAAAATAACGATGTGCCCACGCAAAATTCCTCGCTCGCCACCGAACAACTAAAGACTCTTTCCTCCCCCCGGCGGCCCTACGGGCTATTGTCGCGCCTGCTTTTCCTCTCCATGGATCTGCTCTACGGCCGTCGCCGGACGCTCAGCAAATTCAAAGTGCTGGAGATCATCGCGCGGGTGCCCTATCAAGCCTGGGAGCATGTGGCCTACATCGCCATGACCCACACCCACTCCCAACCCCACTTCGCCCGGCGGATTTTCGATTTTGTTCAAGAAAGCCGCCATCAACAGGACAACGAACAGTGGCATCTCCTGTTGTTGGAGGAATTGGTCCAGCGAAAGGGGATCCGGGAGTCGTATTTATTCGCGCGCGTCCTTCCCCAGTTCATGGCCTTCGCCTACTACCACATCAGTTGGCTTTTGTATGTTCTCCGGCCTTCCTGGAGCTACGCGCTCAACGCCGATTTCGAAGACCACGCGGAGCACGAATACATGGAATTCGTCCGTGAAAATCCGTCCCTGGAAACCGAGCCCTTCGTCAGCGATTTCACCGCCGATTATGGGAACTTCGCGAACCTGGCCGACCTGTTCCGCCAAATCGGCCTGGACGAACGGTTGCACAAAGAACAGAGCCTCGCCCGCATCGACAACCCGCGATTCCCCGGGCCGAAGGCGTGAATTCCCCGCGCGAACAATCCCGATCCATTCCCTGTGGTTGCCCATCGGGTTTCTTCATGAACCCAGCGGCCTCAAGGAGGACCGCGTGGAGATGACGCTCAACGTTCCGGCCTTGTTGTTCCCGGCCGTTTCGCTGTTGATGCTGGCCTACACCAACAAATTTCTGGGCCTGGCGGCCGTTATACGGCGTTTGCACGCCGATTATCGCGCCGATCCGAAGCCCATTCATTTGGCGCAGATCAACCATTTGCGCCGCCGGATTCAATTGGTTCGCGCCATGCAATTCTTCGGCATCGCCAGTCTTCTTATGTGCACGCTCTGCATGTTTTTTCTTTTCAAGGGCCTCCAGCTCGCCGGCCAATTTGTTTTTGCCCTGGCCCTGATTTTAATGATTGGCTCTCTGGTGATTTCCCTCATCGAAGTGTTTATCTCGGTCGGGACTCTGGACATGCTGTTGGAAGACATCGAGAAGGAAAACAGAAGCAAGTAGCGAAAAAATCTTTTAACCCGAATTCCCCCGTTGCGCCGCGGGAGTCGACGAAAAACCCGGGCGGCTGTTCGCGAGACGAATAAAAAAGGCCCGGCCGCGTTGGCGCGGCCGGGCCCCGGAAAACGGTTTCGCTTACGGCAGTTCTTTGTTGAGCGTGTCGCGGAAGTCCTCGGCCGATTTGCCGATGGCCTGCTTGTAAGACTGCCGCGCCGCCGGGCTGTCGGTGATGTTATCCAGCGTCATGCTCACCGGGGTCGGCGAGTCGAGCTTCGGCCCCATGGCCGCCACGGCCACGTTGCCGTCCTGGGTGACGATGGTGAGCGTCGTCGAAGCCACGGGGATCACGTTCCCCGCCGCGCCCGCCGTCACGAAGGTCGAGCGTTGCGACAGCTCCAAGTTCACGATCGCCACCGAGTCCACCCCCAGCTTGCCGCACAGGTCGGACAGTTGGGCCAGTTTCTTTTTGTCCTTGTTGTTCAAGAACAGGTAGGCCACCATGCCCTCGGGTGTCGAGCGGAACTTCCCCGTCATTTCCAGCCCCTTGGGCCCGACTTCTTTTTTGTATTCCTCCACGAAGGCCTGATATTCCGCCGAGCCGACCACGGTCGCGGGGTCCTTCACGGTCCACCCCTTCACCTGGCCCAGTTCCTTGGCGAAGCTCTCCAAGGCGTGCTGCACCAAATCTTTGCCGCCGAAATGCCCGGCGTCGGGGTTGTTCTTCTCGTCTTTCTTCTTTTTCAAAAAGCCCAGCGCGGCCACCGCGCCGCCGGCGCGGGAGTCCGATTTAATGATCTCGGCGTTGCTGTACACGCTGATGAGGGCCAGGTTTTTCACCTTGCCCACGTGGTCTTTCTTGACGCCCACGTTCAAACCAAACGCCATCGCGGGCAATACGGCCACGACGGCCGCCACACGGATCGCTCTGTTCATGGAATATCCCCCAGGGTTCACATTCAAAAGGCCCCGCCGCTCCGGCGGCCGGGCCTTTCGCAAAAGCTTTCGTGGCCCTTATTTTACCACAGGCGAGGCCGTTTCCCGCGGGCCGCTTTCGATGGGCAGGCCGGCCTTTTGCCACCCGATCATCCCCCCCGCCAGGTTGTGGAGGTTCGTGCGACCGTGTTTGGCCAAGATCCGCGCGGCGGCCGCCGAGCGGTTGCCCGAGCGGCAATAGATCAACACCGGCCGGGTTTTGTCCTTGGGCAACAGGTTCAGCTGTTGTTCCAGCGTCTGCACGGGGGCCAGGGTGTCGCCGGCGATGCGCGCGGTCGCGTTCTCCGGCGGGGTGCGCACGTCCAAAAGGAACACGGCCGGGTCTTTCAACAGGGCCGCCGCCTCCGCCGGGCCCACGTCTTGAAACGGCTCCTGGGCTTTGGCGCAGCCCGTCAGCAGCGTGGCCAGCAAAACAGCAAGGCATGTTTTTTTCATTGGGCCTCCGATCCGACAGTAACCACTAAAGCTTCCGCGGCCCGCAGGCCGTCCACGGCCGAGGACATGATCCCGCCGGCGTGCCCGGCGCCCTCCCCGGCGGGGTAAAGGCCGCGAACGTTGGTTTGAAAGGTTTCGTCCCGGGGAATGCGCACCGGCGAGGAACTGCGCGTCTCCACCCCCGTCAACAGCGCGTCCGGGTGGGCGAAATCGCGGATCCGCCGTTGGAACTCCGCCAGGCCCTCGCGGATCCCTTCGCAGACGAATTCCGGCAGGGTGTCCCACAGGTTGGCCGGTGTCGCCCCCGGGAGGTACGACGGGACCACTTGGCCCCATTTCTTGGAGGGGCGCCTGGCCAAAAAGTCCTCCACCCTCTGCACGGGGGCGCGGTAGCCGCCGCCCGCCACGGCGTAGGCCCGTTCTTCCCACTTGCGTTGAAAGAGCATCCCCGCCAGGGGCCCCTCGAAGCCGAAATCCTTGGCCGCCACCCCGACCATGAGCGCGCTGTTGCTGTTGGCCATGTCCCGGGCGAACTCGCTCATGCCGTTGGTCACGACACCGCCCTCTTCCGACGCGCCGGGCACCACGGCGCCGCCGGGGCACATGCAAAACGTGTAGGCGCTGTAACCGTCCCGCCCGTGGTGGGCCATTTTGTAATCGGCCGCGCCGAGGCGCGGGTTGCCCGCGTGGGGGCCGTAGAGGCAGCGGTCCATCATCGCCCGGGTGTGTTCGATGCGCGCGCCGATGGAAAAGGGTTTCGCCTCCAGGCGCACCCCCGCGCGGTGCAGCATTTCAAAGGTGTCCCGCGCCGCGTTCCCCACGGCCAGGACCACCGACGAAGCGTCCAGGGTTTCCCCCCCGTTCAGCTCCAGGCCCGTTAAGCGGCCGTCTTTCACCACCAGCCCCGTGGCTTTCGTGCCGAAGCGGAATTCCGCGCCGTGTTCCAGGAGCGCGCGCCGCATTATTTTGACGGTTTCGCGCACGCGGTCCGTGCCCACGTGGGGTTTGGCTTTGATCAAAATTTCTTCCGGCGCTCCGAACCCCACCAATTGTTCAAGGACCCACCGGCAACGGGGATCGCTGATGGAGGTGTTGAGCTTCCCGTCGGAAAAGGTGCCCGCGCCGCCCTCGCCGAACTGGATGTTGGATTCCGGGTTGAGACGCCCCGTGGTTTCGAGGATTTTCACGTCCTGTTCGCGTTTTTCGATGGGTTGGCCCCGCTCCAAAAACAGGGGCCGCGCCCCGGCCCGCGCCAACAGCCAACCGGCGAAGAGCCCCGCCGGGCCCGTGCCCACGATCACCGGCCGCTGGGGCCACGAACGCTTTTCCGTGACGACGGTGTAGGGCACGTCCGCCGCCCGGGCCACGTTGGGGCGGGGTTTGGCGAGGGCGGCCTCTTCGTCACGGACTTCGACGTCCACCGAATAGACGAACTTGAGACTGCGGGGGTGCCGCGCGTCGACGCCCTGGCGGTGAATCCGCACGGAGAGGATGTCCTTCCCGGGAAGGCCCAGGGCGGTCGCCACGGCGCGGCGCAGGTCGGCATCGCTGTGGTTGACGGACAGACGGATTTGCTGGACGCGGATCACTTGGCTGAAGCGCGGCCCGCCAGGGCGCCCGAGGACCAGGCCCATTGCAGGTTGTAGCCGCCGCAGTCGCCGTCCACGTCCACGATCTCGCCGATCAAATAGAGGCCGGGCACGCGTTTTGATTCCATCGTCGCGGGGTTGATCTCCGAGGCGTCGACCCCGCCCGCCGTGACGTGGGCGCGGGTCCAGTCCTGGGTCCCGGTGATGGGAAACGTCCATTTGTGAAGGAGCCCTGCCAGGGCCCGGGCCTGGGGTTCGGGGGCGTGGCGGCAGGGAATGTGCTGGTTTTTGAACCCCGCCGCCTTGATGAGCGGCGGGATGAGCTTCATGTGGACGATGCCCGTCAGAGCCCGTTCCAGGGTTTCGTCGGGGCGGCTGGCCAGGCGGTGGCGCACGTCGTCCCAAATCTGTGGGGCCGTCCGCCGAGGCAAAAGGCGCATTTCCAACTTGGCCTCGCGTTTGAAATAGACGCATTCCCCCGCCGCGCGGCTCAGGTCCAGGGCGGGAATGCCCGAAATGCCGTAATCGGTGATTTGAATTTCTCCGCTTTCTTCCCGCATCACCTTGCCCTGGCAGATCACCGACGCCGACCCTTCGAACCGCACCCCGTCCATTTCTTTCAAATAGGGCGAATCCAAATTGATCATCACCAGCACGGGATAGACGGGGTTGATGGTGTGCCCCAGCGCGCGCACCATCTCCAGGCCCGTGCCGATGGACCCGTACTGGGGCCCGGCTTTCCCCCCCGCGGCCATGATCACGCGGTCGGCCTCGTAAGTCGGGCCGTCTTTGGTCTCCACGGCGAAGCCCGCGCCCTTTTTCACGAGGCGCACGGCGTCCGCCCCGCACATCACGCGCACGTTGCGGCGGTCCATTTCGTACCGGAGCGCCGCCAGCACGGTGGCGGCCTGGCCGCTGGTGGGATAGACCCGACCCATTTCTTCTTCGACGCAGGGGAGCCCGATGGAATCAAAAAACGCGAGGGTTTGTTGAACGGTGAACGCCCGAAGGATCGCGTCGGTGAAAGCGGCCGGCGCGCCGTGGAAGCGGGCGGGGTCCTGGCTCATGTTGGTGATGTTGCAACGGCCGTTGCCGCAGACCAGGATTTTCTTGCCGGGTTTCTCCATGCGCTCCAGGAGGGTGACGGCGGCGCCGGATTCGGCGGCGATCAAAGCGGCCATGATCCCCGCCCCGCCCCCGCCCACCACGACCACGTTCATTTTTTTATGGTTGTTCATTGGCGGAATTTAATTGCCGCAGGGATTGGATGGAAACGAAGTTGGAGGAATAGCCTGTGGTTGTACTTCAAGAAATGAAAATTACCGCCATAACAGCGCCGCATGCGAGAAAAAAGAGAAGGTATAACAGAACAGGAACCGCAATCGCGATCAACAACCCCTTAAAAACGCCTAACCACAAACCCCGGGGCTTTTTCAGGGTATCGGCCGGCGTGGGCGATTTGTAAAAAATAAAGAGGTTTCCAATGACAGTAATAGGAGTAACAATGGCGAGGTATCCCAACATCCAAAACACAAATTGGTGGATCGATAACAAGTAACGTGAAAAAACGGCAGTCATCCAAAGGGCGATAAAAAGCGCCCCCCCGATGGGAATGGATGCCCAAAAATAGAAGGAGATGTCTTTCGCCGAACGCGTGTGGTCGAGATTTGAAATGGTTATGGTTTGGGAGCGCGACGGGGACTTTTCGGTTTCGAAGGATTGATAACACACCCAGCAATAGAGGCTGGACTCGTGGCGAGGTTCGCCGCAACGCGCGCAGGCGCTTTGATCAGACATTGGAAGATCCCGTTTGGGATTTTTTCATCAAATCCATCACACGACCGATTCCGTGAGAGAGGATCGCCCCTTGGAAAAGCAGACACAGTACCGTGATGGTGGCCCGCACGCTCAGTGGGGCGATATCCCCAATGGGTCGCGGGGAGGATCCCAAAACAGCAAGGTACCCCCACACGCACAAGCCGGTGGACACCAACACAAATTTTGGGTTTAAGCGAAGCGCCGATAGAGCCACGATTAAGAAGTAGACGCCCACAAGAGAGCTCCCGAGCCCCCCGCCCGCGAGAATCAATCGGGTGAGGAGGAACACATCACAGGCCACCATCAGCACCGAGCCGCTCCTGGGCAACCAGTGGTTTTTTAAAGCCATTTGATGCGCGACGGCGGCCCCGAACCAGATCGCGACCAGCAACAGGCTGGATCGATGAAAAGAAGCCGACACGCCCTTTAGGAAATAAAAGATGAACATCTCGTTCACGCCAAAAACAAAAAGGGCGCTCACTCGGATGAGATTCGCCTTCAGATCTCCGGCCCAGGTTTCTCGCCGCTGGAGCCAGACAAGCGGTTCCGATACGGGCTTCAGGCCCAGTGCCGATAGGATCCAATTCATGCGCGTGCCTCTTGAAGTTTTTTTAGTTTCATCTCGTTGTCGTCCCGGTAGAATATATTATACGTGTCAAAGGGGATGATGCGCCCGTCCGGGTGGACGATGTGCACACAGGATTTTTTCACGGACCGCACGTCGAGACTGTGGGCGTCCATGAATTGCATCACAATGACGCGAAAAACGTTGTCGTAAGTGATTTCCCCGGGGACGTCCACCTGGGGCAGACAGCAAAGCAACGTTTTGAGCGATTCGGCCGCGGAGGCGGGCGAATGCGCTGTTGAAAACAGGGAGAAAAATTTCCTCTGGAGGGCCGCGTCTTTTTCAAACACGATGGTGTTCGATGTCCCCTCCAGCAGATCGTTGGGGTCGACCCAGCGGGTCAGCGGGATGGGACCTTTGGCCGTTTTCAGGGCGTACGCCATCGCCAGCGACTCCGGGTGGCACGGAACGGGGATAACATCCTCCGCCGTGAAAAGGGACGATTGATCAATGATTCGCTGGCGAACTTCGGAAAGCGTCAATCGATTGTGCTCGTGGTTGTATCCCTCTAAACGTCCGGCTTCTTGAATGGGTTGAAAAGTCACGCCCCGAACGCAGGGTTGCTCCAGCGCGTAGCGCAAAAGGTCCCCTATTTCATTGTCGTTGACTCCCTTTTTTAGGGTGACGACCAAGGTGGTGGAGATGTTGTGTTTGTTGAGTTGCGCCAACGCCTTCTCGCGAACGTCCCTTAATTCTTTCCCGCGCAGACTCACCAGGGCGTCGGCTTTTCGGCTGTCGAACTGCAGGTATATTTCAAATCCGGGGGCATAGGTCTTAAGTTTTTTTGCGAAATCCGGGTCGTTGGCAATTCGGACGCCGTTGGTGTTCACCATGAGATGCCGGATCGGGCGCTTTTTGGCGGCGTCCAAAATGTCAAAAAATTGCGGGTGCAGCGTTGGTTCCCCCCCGCTGATTTGCACGATGTCCGGCTCTTTTTCATTGGCGACCACCGCGTCGAGCATACGACAAATCTGTTCAAGAGATCGGTGCGGTCCCCGGTCCGGTGAGGACGCGGCGTAACAGGTGGGGCACGTGAGGTTGCATTGGTCGGTGATCTCCAGGATTGTTAAACAGCTGTGCTGTTCGTGGTCCGGGCAGAGACCGCAATCGTAGGGGCACCCGTAGCGAATGGGCGTGTTCCAGCGGTGGGGCATTTCGGCCTGTTTGATGTACCGTCGGGTTTTTGCGTAATATTCGGGGTCGGTGGAAATCAACACGCGCTCCATCCCGTGGTCCCCGCACCGTTTTTGCAGGAAGACGTTGTCGTTTTCCAAAAGAACCTTCGCTTCGACCTTCTTAAGGCAAATGGAGCAAACGCTGTTGGTGAGTTCCAAAAAGAGATAGGGCCGGTTAGGCATGGGACGCCCTTGTCTTCCCCGCCAAACGCCGAACGTCTCCCGCGTAATAATAGAGTCCGGCCAGCGCGGCCAATTGCAGAGCTCCCAACCCCAAAAACGGTCGCGGGTAGGGTTTCAAAAAGTCGATAAAAAGACGGAACACCAGATACGCAATCATGAATATCTTGAACAGATCGCCCGGCTCCCGGGGGATTCGTTTACTTCGAAAGAGGAACCCGCCTATGGCGATAAGAAAAGCGATTTCATAAATCGCCGTGGGATGGCGGGGAACACCGTCGCCGAGGTCAACACCCCAGGGCAACCCCGTGGCAATCCCGGTCGTGTTGTCCGCCAACCCCGATAAAAAACACCCCAAGCGACCCACCACCATGCCCGCTAAAAGCGGAAAAACAAACGTGTCGCCCGTTGATCGCCGATAGCGGACGGCTTTTTTAGTCAGTTCCACGCCCGCCACGCCACCCAACAAACCGCCAACAATGGTTTTTCCCAATTTCCAATGAAAAGGATCCATCAGCACGGCCAAAAGCACCGCTCCCAAAGCGGCCCCCGCCAAGGCCCCTCCCGCGATGGCCCAGCTTTGGCTTTTCGTCATGTCGGTTTTTGGGCGCATCCAAAAGTAGAGTCTTGCCCCGAGTGTGTAGGCGAGAAAATCAAAAAAGACATGGGGATGGACATGGGCAAATCCCAGGGGAACATAAACGGGTGTATCAATAACCATATAGGGGGATTCTACAATTTCCACCTGTCCGCACGATGGACACATGGAATCGAAAAAGACGACGTTGTCTCTGGCGGCAAAAACGATGGGTGGAAAGTTATGGTTTGTCCGCCGGGTTGCGGCGAAGGAGCCGACCCACCGCGATCCCCGCCCAGCCGCAGGCGAACATGACCACGAAACCCAGGAACCCCCCGGCGACAAAAAAAGGCTTTCCCCCGCCCGGGCCCACCTTGGCCATCACGCGCATCAGGCTCATAAACACGATGACATACCCCACAAGCAACTTAACCACGGAGAAATTCCCGCGTTTGTCGTGGGCGTAAATAAAAATACCGCAGGACACCAGCGACGGAAAGATCGCCTGGGCATATCCCATCCCGGAGAACAGCCCCCAGAACACGGGAATACAAACGAGCCCGCCCAAGACCGAGACCCCAAGAACGAACGGGAAATAATCGCGTTCCTCAAACATTCCCTTCGCGGCCGCCTCCCCCGAAGGTTGGGGGACAGCCGGCGTGCTAAGAGCGGGTAAGCCGACGGGAGCCGATGCCCCCGCGTTCGGACGCCAACCAAAAAAAGCAACCATGAGGGTGATCGTGGACCCTAAACTCAATACGTATATCAGAGGGACCCACGGGGTCGGGCCCACCAAGCGATGAGCGAAAACAGTATTCACAAGGAGCACGGCCACCGACACCCCCACCAGGCGGCGCGGCCATCGGGCCAGGTCGCCGGTATTTTCACGGCCGCGGAGGGCGCCGACGGCCAAGGCGGCGAAAGTTAGATAAAAAACGGCCATCCGAAAATAACCCCAGACCTTTAAATACGAACGCCAATCACCCGTCCCAAGACCGTGTTTAGAAGCCGAAATCACCGCGGCCACTTCGACCAGGCCGACGATGGATAAAGCAATCAATACGCCGTAACAAACGGCTCCCCAAAGAGCCAGTTCCCGGCTCATGTTTTTCCTTCGAAGAGTCAGGGCAACCCCGACCGAATAGAGGAGCAGGAACGGTAACCTTTGAAGGAGGAGGGGCATCATGGGGAGGGTTCGTTGGGATTATCGCGGAATTCCGGCCAGGCCCATAATCCCAAGGCGGATCATCATCACGCCGATGGCCGCCAGGAAAATGTGGACCACTTTGGATAGCGCTTTGAGTCCCCCCGGGCTCGCCCACCGCGTTAGCGGCGTGGCGTAGGTGAAGGCGAGCCAAACGATCAGAAGGTTCACCCCCAACGAAAGCATCGTCCAAAGCGTGCCGAAATGGTCCGAGAGCATCAAGATCGTCGTCAAGGCCGCGGGGCCGATGATGAGCGGCGTTCCCAGGGGCACCACCCCGGCGGTTTCGCTGCGGTCCCGCTGGGTCTTCTGGGAAAAAAGCAGGTCGGCGATGGCCAACACGAGCAGCACCAGCCCGCCCCCGATGCGGAAATCATCGGCCGTGATGCCCAAGAGACGGAAAATCGAATGCCCGGCCAATAAGAACAAGGCGGAAATGCCCATGGCCGTGAGCAGGGCCCGGAAGGTGACCTTCGCCCGGCGGGACTTTTCCATGCCCCCCATCATGCTCAAGTAAATGAGCACCGCGCCGAACACGTCGATCGCCACGAACAGCGGAATGAAAACACCCCAAAAGGTCCCCATGGGTGTATGGTATCAAAATGTCTTTAATCCGGATTCCCCAGTTGATCGCGAGGACCGAGATGGAAAAGACCGCCCTTTTTACGAACAAAAAAGCGCAGGTCGCAGCAGGGACCACGGACCAACTTTTATGTGAAGGAAAAAGGGCCGGATTTTCCGTCGAATCTCGCGTCGCAACCGGGGAATTCGGGTGAAGAGGGTCGGGTCGGCTTCGGGCGGGAATCACGCCCTATGGGTTTCTGAAAAGGCGGGACGTAAATTCCCGCCTAAATCGATCAAAGAATTCGGTCACAGCGCGTTTTGCCACTTGGAGAAACGAAAACCAACGCGCCCGGACCTGTCGGTTCGGCGGCCTACCCGGGCGTCCCCGCAACGGGGGACGCCTTTTTTTTGGCCGCCACCCTTTTGACGAGCTTTTCGATCTCCACCGCGATGAAGACGACCGAAGACAGCGCCAGGGTGAACGCCAGTTCGCCGGCCGTCAAGGTTTCCGTTTTGAAGATCGGATGAAGGAAAGGAACGTAGATCGTCGCCATTTGAAGACCCAACGTCAGGAGGAAGGCGCCGACGAGCGGCTTGTTCGACAGGAGCCCCTGGGAAAAAACGGACTCGCTGTCGGATCGGATGGCCAGCACGTGCCCCATCTGACTCAAGCAAAGGACGGTGAAGGCCATGGTTTGCCAGTGGGCGTTCCCCGTGTGGAGGGACCAGGCCTGGGTGAAGATGGTCGCGAACCCCATGAGCAACCCGACCCAAAGGGTGTGCGCGCCAAGCCCTTGGGCGAAAATGCTCTCCTTGGGGTGGCGGGGGGGCCGGTTCATGACGCCCTTTTCGGCCGGCTCCGCCGACAACGCGAGACCGGGCAGGCCGTCGGTCACCAGATTGATCCACAGAATGTGGATGGGCAAAAGCGGAATCGGCAGACCCAGGAAGGGGGCGAGGAAGATGGCCCAAATTTCCCCCGAATTGCCGGCCATCGCGTATTTGATGAACTTGCGGATGTTGTCGAATATTCGGCGACCCTCTTTGACGGATTTCACGATGGTCGCGAAGTTATCGTCCAGGAGGATCATGTGACCGGCTTCTTTGGACACATCCGAGCCGGTGATGCCCATCGCCACGCCGATGTCGGCCCGCCGAAGGGCGGGGGCGTCGTTCACGCCGTCGCCGGTCATGGCGACGAAATGCCCCTTGTCCTGCAGCGCTTTGATGATATCCAGCTTCTGTTCCGGGGCCACCCGCGCGTAAACGCGGATGTGCTCCACCCGGTCCTCGAAGTCCTGAACGCTCAGTTTCGCCAGTTCGCGGCCGGTCACGATGGCGCCGTGATCGTCCCCGATCATGCCGAGCCGCCGGGCGATGGCCCGCGCGGTGATGGGGTGGTCGCCGGTGATCATCACCGGGGCAATCCCCGCGCTTCGGCAAAGGCGGATGGCCTCTTTCGCCTCCTCCCGCGGCGGGTCCATCATGCCGATCAGCCCGATAAACGTTAAGTCGGTTTCCAACGCCTGGGGGGAGAGGTCCTCCGGTTTCTCCGCCCACCGACGCCAAGCGACGGCCAAGACCCGAAGCCCCCGCGCGGCCATCGCGTCGTTGGCCCGGTGAATCGCGGCGGCGTCCACGGCAACCGGGCCCTGAGCCCCCAGGGCGTTTTGGGTTTTACTCAAGAGGATATCCGGGGCCCCTTTCGTGAACGCGACGTATTCCACGCCGCCGTTCCCGTGAGCCACCCGGTGAAGCGTGGTCATGCATTTCCGGTTGGAGTCAAAGGGAATTTCGGCCACGCGGGGGAATTCTTTTTCGAGATCGGTTTTATTGAACCCGGCGTTTTTGGCCGCGTCGTAAGGCGCGGTTTCGGTAGGGTCTCCCAGGCTCCGGCCGGAAGAGTCCTCGCGCACGTCGTTGTTCAACGCCAGCGCGGTCATCAGCAAGGCTTGGGGTTGATGGAAAAGCGCGGCGGTCGGGACGGGTTGGGCCGTCAGGGAAGCGGTCGGAACGTTGGAGCCGTCGACGTAAAACTCTTCCACTGTCATTTTATTGAGCGTGAGCGTGCCCGTCTTGTCGGAACAGATGTACGTGACGGACCCCAGGGTCTCCATCGCCGGGAGTTTGCGGATGAGGGCGTTTTGGCGGACCATTTTGCGGGCGCCGAACGCCAGCGAGATCGTCACGACCGCGGGCAGCGCCTCCGGGATCGCCGCGACGGCCAGGGAAATGGACGTCAGAAGCATACGCAAGGGGGACTCCCCCCGGAGGATTCCCACGGCGAAAACGATGGCGCAAATGGCCAAAACGATCAAGGCGAGTTTCGTACTGAAAAGGGCGAGTCGCTTTTGGAGGGGCGTCTTTTCCTCTTCGCCTTCTTGCAACATCGTCGCGATCCGACCCAGTTCCGTCCCCATGCCGGTGGAAACGACGATCCCCGCGCCGCGTCCGTACGTGGCGAACGTTCCCTTGTAGGCCATGTTCTTCCTGTCCCCCAAGGGAGCGCCCGTGTCTTGGATCGGGGCGGTCAATTTTTCAACGGGCACGGATTCTCCCGTCAAGGCGGACTCGTCGACTTTCAGGTGGGCGGAGTTGAACAGGCGCATGTCGGCCGGGACCAGGTTGCCCGCTTCCAGGAAGACGACGTCCCCCGGCACGAGATCCCCCGCCGGGAGGGTCGCCGCTTTGCCGTCCCTGAGGCCCGTGGAGGAAGGCGCCGCCATCTTTTTGAGAGCGGCCATGGCCTTCTCCGCGCGGTATTCCTGGACAAACCCGATCACCGCGTTCAACACCACGATCACGGCGATGGCGATCGTGTCGGTCAAATCGCCGATGACGCCCGCGACAACCGCCGAGACCATCAACACGATGATCATGAAATCCTTGAATTGATCCAAGAACATCATGAAGACGGACTTTTTTTTCTTTTCCTTCAAAACGTTGGGCCCGTGTTCCGCCAGGCGTTTCGACGCTTCGGCGTACGTCAGGCCGGCGGACGTGTCGGTGCCCCACCGGCGCGCCACTTCCGCCGCGTCTTCGGCGTGCCAAAGAGAATGTGTCGCCGCCGTCCCGGCGGTCGGGGGGGGGTGAGTTTTCATGGGAATCCTCCAAATCGGTTTTGGGCGGGGCGCCCCGCCGCTCCGGCGCCGCGGAGGGCGCCGTTCTCTGCCTATGTTGCCTTCTTAGGGACTTCCTGTAAAATAGATATTTTAGTTAAGACCTATCCTATCGGTAAAACGATGATCCCTGACGACCTGAACGGGCTCCTCGACTTGCTTCGCCAACAAAAGTTCGCGGAGTGGTTTAATTCTTCGTTCTAAACTACCCATTTCACTTTTTCCCCACACACAAGACGCGGCGTTGTTCAACCGCCGTAGCCGCCACCGTAATCACCCCGACAGGCCAGCCCTATTTTTTGGAATGATAGAATCCTTCCTATGTCGAACGCATTCCGGCAAGCCGATTTATTATGAGCTTTTCTTGGAACGCGTGGAGCTGGGTGAATGTGATGATTGACGGCGGCATTCTCCTAACCGCATTTTTCGCCACCGCTTTCTTTTCACGGCGGCTTCATCCCGCCTTGGCGGTTTTTCTCGCCCTTTCCTTTGCAACGATTTCTTGGGTTGGTATCGGCGCTTTTTCCCCGTTTGGTGTTTTCTTCATAGCGCGCGTCTTGTGGACAGTGGGATCCGTCCTTTTGCCTGTTTCCCTTCTTTGGCTTTCCAAAAAGAGGAGGAGGCCTGGATTAATATTCCTGGCGGCTTTCTTGATCGGTTTCAAATTCTATGGGGAGGTCTGGGAACCTTCCCGCCTCCAGGTCTCCCGGATTCACATCACAAGCCACAAGGTCTCCCGTCCGATCCGGATCACCCACCTCTCCGATCTTCAGACGGACGGGATTTCAAAAACACTTCGGCGAGCGCGGCAAGCCTCCAATGATTTCGATCCGCACTTGCTTTTATTTACGGGGGACGTTTTAAACCACCCGTCTCTCATTCCTTCCGTTCGCGACTACTTCGCCGGGTTCACTCACCAAGCGGGGGCTTTCGGTGTGGGTGGAAACGTCGACGGCTTATTGGGCCTTCCTCGATTCGCCGAGTCCGCGGGTTGGGGTTTAATCGAGGCGAGCGCGAGAACTCTTCGGGTGGAAGGTTCATCCGTCAGTGTCATCGGCCTAGGCATTTCCGACACTTCCAATTCAACGCTTCTCCGTGATTCGCTCGCCAATCTGAACACGGCCGATTTCAAGATCCTTTTGGCCCATTATCCCGATGCCCTATTCATCGCCCACGACAAAGGAATTGACCTTCAGCTTTCAGGCCACACTCACGGCGGTCAAGTCTGCACGCCTTGGGGGCCGGTGGTCACCTTCAGTCGCGTCCCGAAATCAATCGCCGCCGGCGGGCTCCATAGGGTGGGCGATATGCTTGTTTTGGTGAGTCGAGGGCTCGGTTGGGAAGGCCATGTCGCCCCCCGCGTCAGGACCTTCTGCCGACCGCAGATTGCGCTGATCGAGATTTCCCCGGCACACCCAGGGGATGCTCCGGGTCCACCCACCGGATGAACTCCCGCGCGGCAGGGGGTACCCCCGGGGGGATGGGGGGACGTTCTCCGTTTGTCGGTTTGCGGTGTTCGTGTATAGCCCCGGTTGAATAAACGTTCGCCACAAGATTGTCCCTCGGATGCGGAATGGAACGTCGTGTCGGGAAAACCGATTAACCGAGGACGTCCCCCTCGATTCCCAAAAAAACCGCCCGGCTTTCCATGGGAACCCATTGGCGGTCCTCGCGGAAACCGGGCGGTGGGTTAAAGGGTGGGATGGGTATGAAAGGCCGCCGAAAGGGACCCCGTTGACCTTTCCAACCCTGTCCCGCAACCACTGGGAATAAAATCCCTGACCGGATTATGTTCCTTCCGCCAAAACCACGCGGTTTCGTCCCGTTTCCTTGGCCTGGTAAAGAGACCGGTCGGCGCGGGCGATCAAAACGTCGAGTTTGATTTCTTCCTCGTTCGACCGCATGGCCAAGCCGAGGCTCAGGGTCACCGGGATGGCGTTTCCACCAATTTGGACCGGTGATATTTCAACAGTGCGTCGAAGACGTTCCGCAACCTCCAAGGCGTCTTTCCGTTCGGTGTCCAAAAGCATCAAGGAGAATTCCTCCCCCCCGTAGCGACCGAGAATGTCCATTTCCCGCAAACCGGTCTGGAGCCGACGGGCGACCTCGGACAACACGGCGTCGCCGGCCGGGTGACCCCACTTGTCATTGATCTTTTTAAAATGGTCGATGTCGGCCATGATCACGGCCAAGGAACGGAAGGAGCGGCCCCGTCGGTGAAGTTCCCGATCGGCCAAGAAGAAAAATTGGCGCCGGTTAAAAAGCTGGGTCAAATCGTCCACCGTGGCCAACCGTTCCACCTGCTGGTGGAGCCCGATGGCGTCCAGAGCCTGTCGTGCGTAGACCGCGCAGGTCCCCGCGAACTGAATTTCGTGGATATTGAAGTGACGCCAACCCCGTCGTTCAAACCACACAACCGCCCGCAGTTCTTTTCCGTTCGACAACGGGATCCCCAACACGCCGCCCGTCCCCCGACGGCGCCAGCGTCCCCACACGCCGGCTTCGCCCGCCGGGTTCAGGGGGCTCAAATCGGTTGGATTCCCTCGCGCCCGCTCGAAGAGCTTTTCCATCCACGGTTTTCTCGGGTCCCAGGCGTCCATTTTCCCGTGTCCGCAACGGTAACTGAATTCCCCCGCCGTTGTGCCTGTCTGCAAAACCCACGACCGCGTTCCCAGCACCCCGGAGGCGTGTTGGACCAATCGCCGGGCGGTCTCCGCTTCATTGTGGGACCGGACCAACGCCAGCGCCAATTGCCGCAGGTGTTCGGAGCGGAACCAATAGGCGTAGCGGATGGAATGCAAAATCCACGCGCAGGAAATGAAACAAAAGACCGCCACGCCGCTCTGCACGACCGAGAACCATTCAATGATTTTAACGTAACAAGCGAGGAGCAAGAGGGCCGGCGGGATCACCGCCGCCAGGAACCACCGGCGCGACAGGATCGCGGCCCCCGCCCAAACGGCCGCCAACATAAAAAAAGTTTGTTGCTGAAGGTAATATTGGGGGAGTTGAACCGAAGCGTAAATGATCGTCGCCATGGCCAGCCACGTGAAAAGCGCCACGGATAAATTGGCGAACCGGGCGGGAATCCGTTTGCGGCGGGCGAGGCGGCCCCAAGCCCAGGCGCCGACGGCGATGGCCCCATCGATGAAGATAAGTGGAATGTGCAACGCGGCGTTCGTGTTCTTGAAACGAAGTGAGTGAAAGTACCCCAGAAAGTTAAGGAGGCTAAAGATGCCGAAAATGATGACGATGATCGGCGCTGACTTTAACACACTCTCCATGACGGCCGCGTTGCGGGATTCCAGCAACGTGCTGTCCCGGGAAGGGCCGGTGGACGGCGGGGACAAGGTCGGTTCGGTGTGGCTTTCCATGGTTCTCTCGTTCAGGATAACGCCTAATGCGTCACCTCTCAAGGGTATTCTTCCCGATCCCCGCGCGGTTTGCGGCGATTTTCGCGTTAGGCGATGTCCCCCACGCGGGCGAGGAGCTCTTTGTTGGACCGGGTGGCCTGGAGTTCGTTGACAAGCTGATGGGTCGCGTCCACGGCGGACATCCCGGACAGGACCGTGGCCAGGAGGGTCAACGACCCGCCGTCCTCCAGCCGAATGCGCGGGGACGGATCCACCGCGCGACCGAGGGCCCAAATCATCCAGCCCGTCAGGAACCCCACCGCCGTGCACGCGAGGAACCAACGGCGAAGGTCGGCCCATGTAAAAACTACGATCATTCCTGGATTTCCCACGGACTCCACGATAGGCTCTCTTCGTTCGATTATTTCGAGAGGTTGAGGAGGCCCCGAACGCCCGCCGCGGCCCGGTTCAGTCCGTCGCGAAGCAGTCCCCAACTGTCCTGGGCGTTGTGAACCCAATGGCGGACCTTTTTCTCTGCGTCGCTCGGGGGGTGGGTCATCCTGCGGGCCACGACAACACCGGCCAACGCGCCGCCGAAGGCGGCCAGTCCCAAGGCCCATCCGGGGTGCTTTTTCATCAAGCTCACGGCGTTGTCCCAGTATGGCTTCAATTCCTGTTGGACCGGTTCGGCGGTGCGGGAAACGCCTTCCCGAAAATCTTCCCCCAAAGTCGCGGTCGTTTCCTTCCCATCTTCGCTTCTATTCATAATGCCTCCATGGGCTCAATGAGTCCTTGCTGAGATGAGACGCCGGGAAAGGCGAAAAGGTAACGAAACGAGAGGAAGGACCGGAGCGAATTAAGCTTTTTTAAAAACGATCAAGACGCGGTCCAACTCGCCGTCTTTGCCCAACCGGTCGGCGCGGGTGTACATCACGGAGACGCTGTCCCCCTCCTTGGTCCGGAGAGTGCCGGGCCTATCCAAGACCGAGGTTTCGTGCGCCGAATTCCCCTTCCGAGGAAGCGGCCCCTCGCTTCCCGTATCGAGAATCGTGGCCAAGGGCATTCCAAAAAAACCGTCCAAGGTCCACCCCGTCAGGGCCTCGGCCGCTTTGTTCATGAAAGTGACACCCCCGCGAGCACCCGCCGCGATCACGGCGTCGGTCAACCTGTTAAGGGCGCGGGCGTGCCAACCGTCCATCTCGCCCATCAAGACTTCCATTCTATGTCGGTGGATGGCCAGTTCGATGACCCCTTGAAGCGACCGCTCTTCCAGCGGCTTCAGAATGTACCCGAAGGGCATGGTCGCCTTGGCTCGCTCCAGGGTGCGTACGTCCCCGTGGGCGGTGAGGTAGCTGACGGGAACGTTGAATTCGGCGTAGAGGTGTTCCGCCGTCTCGATGCCGTCCAGGGGCCCATCGATGCGGATGTCCATCAACACAAGGTCGGGCCGGGAAGCGTGAACGCTCCGAACGGCTTCCTCTCCGCTGGCGGCAATGCCCGTGACGGCGTATCCCATTTTCGTCAGCAGTCTTTTCAATTCGTCTGCCACGGTGCGCTCGTTTTCCACGATCATAATCCGTTTTTCCGTCATGGCCTTCCTCCCTCAACTCCCAGAAGTGTTCCACACGTTTATTGGATGCCTCACATCCGCACGAGTCGACAGTTTTCTGAATTAACCGAGTACGACACGCCTTTCCCGCTGAGGGTTACAATGTTTGGGGGGTTCGTGTTGTTCCCCAGTCCCCGGAGGTCCCGTTAAAACGAAGCGGGACTTTTCGTTGTTTCAGGAGAAAGAAGGCCCCGAATGGGCCGAGGGACAAGCAAACCGCCCGCCTTGTAAGTTCAGGCACTAAAATCCTCGGGGGGTCACGCTCGGGGGGGGCGCCGGGCGGCGGGGGCGCCGGGCGGCGGGGGCGGTGTAACCTTCCCCCGGGTTCAAGTGCCTAATTAAAAGAGGACAACGGGGGGATCTCCCGGCCTTTCAAAATAAGGAGTCATCCACGATGCCAGGCACACCGTTGAGAACAGAGCACAAATGAAAGTTGGGATTATTGGATGTGGATTTGTTGGAAGCACGGCCGCTTATGCCATGGTTCTTCAAGGGTCCGTCAGTGAAATCGTCATGGTGGACGTCGCCCCGGACCTCGCTCAAGCTCAAGCCGATGACATCTCCCATGCTGTTCCTTTTTCCAATGCCGTTCAAATACGCGATGGAACCTTCCAGGACTTATCCAACGCACGGGTGGTCATTTTGGCCTGTGGGGTGGGACAGAAACCCGGAGAGGACCGGCTTCAGTTGTTGGAGAAAAATGTCAGCATTTTTCAGGAGGTGGTTCCTCGGGTGCTTTCCCACGCGCCCGATTCCGTGTTGCTCGTCGCAACCAATCCGGTTGACATTTTGACTCAAATGACGACCCGCATTTCCGGATTAGCCCCCCAACGGGTGATTGGATCCGGGACCGTTCTGGACACGGCGCGCTTTCGAACGCTCTTGGGCGAACATTTGGGCGTGTCCTCCCATTCCGTTCACGCGTATGTGCTGGGCGAGCACGGCGAGTCCGAAGTTTTGGCCTGGTCAAGCGCCGTGGTGGGCGGTATTCCGCTCAATGATTTTGCTAAGCAGGTGGGGCGTCGCATTTCCCACGAGGTCCAAACGGCCATCGAAGAAGGCGTGCGGCGCGCGGCCGATCGGATTATTAAAGGGAAAAAAGCCACGTATTTTGGAATCGGCGCGGGTTTGTCGCGCATCGTGAGCGCAATACGAGATAATGAGCGCGCGGTCTTGACGGTTTCTTCTTTAGCGGGGACCAATGAATTTGGAGATGTCAGTTTCTCCTTGTTGCGGGTCGTGGGGTCCGCCGGGATTGTTTCCACCCTCTTGCCCAACCTCTCTGACGGGGAGCGAGGCGCCCTTCACCGAAGCGCCCGGCTCCTTAAGGAAGTTATCGCCGGGCGGTCGGTCCAGCCGCCGAGCGGCGGGGATTTGAAGTCGGGCGGGAAATAATTAACGCGAGCCACTTCCTAAAAGGACGCCGAAGAATTTATGAATCCAGAAAAGCCGGAAAAAACAAGGTGCAGACCCTGTCCCAAGGGGACATCTCCTCTCCCCAGGAGTCAGGCACGAAAATGGCTGGCGCGGCTTGCGGGGTGGAAGTTAAACGAGAAAAGCAAAAGCATTTCAAAGTTGTACATCATGCGCGATTTTTCCGCGGCCATCGCGTTTATGAAAACGATTCATCCCGTTGCTCAAGCGGAGGATCATCATCCGGACCTGCACCTCACGAATTACCGAAGATTGCGGATTGTTCTCTCGACACACAAGGTGGGTGGGCTCTCCGATAAGGACTTTATTCTTGCGGCCAAAATCGAGGCCCTTCCGAAAGCGTTGAAAGCCCGGTGATGTGAGAAGCCCGCACGACTCAAAACAAAACCGCCCCGCATTCCGTCGGGGAATTGTTTTCGGTTCTTGCGGAAGCCGGGCGGCATGAAAACGGGCGGCGCGCTTTTGCGCGCGCGGCTTGCGGCGATTCCCGCGTTAGGCGATGTCCCCGACGCGGGCGAGGAGCTCTTTGTTGGACCGGGTGGCCTGAAGTTCGTTGACAAGCTGTTGGGCGGCGTCCACGGGGGACATCCCGGACAGGGCCCGCCGCAGCGTTCGAACGGCCTTCAGTTCGGCGGGATCCAGCAACAGTTCCTCTTTGCGGGTGCCGCTTTTAGCGATGTCGACCGCGGGGAAAATCCGCCGGCTCGAGATTTCCCGGGACAACACCAGCTCCATGTTCCCCGTTCCCTTGAATTCCTCGAAAATCACGTCGTCCATGCGGCTGCCGGTTTCGACGAGGACGGTGGCCAGGATGGTCAACGACCCGCCGTTTTCGATTTTTCGCGCCGCCCCGAATATACGCCGGGGGATTTCCAGCCCCCGGGCGTCCACCCCGCCCGAGAGGGTGCGCCCGCTGGACCGGCGTTCGACATTGTGCACCCGGGCCAGCCGGGTTAAGGAATCGATCACCACCATGACGTTTTTCCCCTCCACCACTTCCCCCAGGACCTGGCGCATCAGCTCGTCGGCCACTTGAACGTGCTTTTCTTGGGAGTTGTCCGACGACGACGCCCGCACCTCCGCCTTCACGGTGCGCTTGAAATCCGTGACTTCCTCCGGCCGCTCGTTGACCAACAGGCAATAGAGTTTGATGGCGGGCTGACCGTTGATCACGGCGTTGCAGATTTCTTTTAAGAACGTGGTTTTGCCGGATCCGGGCGGCGCCACGATGTACCCCCGCTGGCCCATGCCGATGGGACTCAGCAAGTCCAGGGCGCGAACGGTGAGGGCCGACCCCCCGTCCTCCAGCCGAATGCGCGGGGACGGATCCACCGCGCGACCGGCGTAAAAGCGTTCTTCGTTGGCGTTTTTGGGTTTCATGGGTCCTTTTCGAAAGTACCGGCGTTTTTTTTCCTGCCCGAGGGCCGCGCTTGGGTCGGCTTCAAGCCCCGTCCGGCAACCCCTGAAAACAAAACCCCCCGCCGATGGCGGAGGGTTTGTGTTCAAAGTGGCGGGGTGCTTTTGACGTAATCACAGAGCGGCTTGCCGCCTCCACTTAGGACGGGATTTGAGGTTACACGCGGACTCTGACCGAGCCGTGGGAGGCGAGGAAATGCCTGGAGCGTGCCAACGCGCAAGGCCGCCCTACCTCTGACCCCCGCCCCCTTGGGGGAGGGCCGGGGAGGGGGTGCCGTCATTTTTTCGTCCCTTCCTCTTTTTTGACCGTCGACCGCTATCGCGGCGCCACACAGGGCCACTCTGTTTATCCCGCGCGGAACAGAGAGGCGGGGAACATCGGGACATAGCCCGCGGCGCGGGGCCGCCGCCCATCGCCACCGAAAACCCCAAACCCATCCGCCGGAAAAAACCCCGGCGCTTGCCGCGCTGCTCATCGTCCGCCCCCTTGGTCGCTCGCCGGCCCCGCCCGAAAACCTCGCGCGGGTCCAGCTCGCTCCGTCGCCCCCGCAACCGGGACGCCTCCCGCTTCGGTCAATCCGTCCCAAAACCGCTCCGGTTGATCCGTCGCCCGAGGAGAAAAACCCCTGCAGCTCGCTCCGGTTGGTTCGTCTTTCGGGTCGCTCCGCCGCGTCGGCACGAAAAACCCGCGCCGCCGCAGCTCCGCTCGGTCGCACGCGTAACTGAAACGCTGTCCGCACTGTCTGGATCGTCCCAACCCCGCTCCGGAGCGCGGCCCGCGGCCCCGCCCAAGCCCTGGTTTCCGGGCTAACGCCCTCCAACCATTTCTTGCCATCCGACGAACTGGCACCATGTCTAGCGACATGGTCGCCTCCCACGGCTCAGTCATCCGCGTGGCCACTCCCCTGGGCTGTGGAGGTGTATTCTGCTCCGTTGCTCGGCACGTCAAAAGCTTTTCACCCCGTAGGGCGCGCGCAC
>Ga0268298_10001440_pt1 | contig 28108 bp, 26 predicted proteins | sample WWTPWeurt_MetaG_FD_194462 | JGI IMG/M metagenome (GOLD analysis project Ga0268298, IMG submission 194462) | Activated sludge microbial communities from WWTP in Nijmegen, Gelderland, Netherland - WWTP Weurt | ecosystem: Engineered > WWTP > Aerobic digester > Activated sludge | place... | reverse complement strand
ACCAGCGAACCACCCGTAAAAAACCCGCGAGCCGATTTGCGCCCGCGGGACGATGATGTTCCACCGAACGACCGGAAGCCAAACTTCAGCCTTACGGAAATCATTATGGCATGTTGCCTGGAATTGTCAAGAATTATTTTGGGGTATTATGTTGACGGACTCTCGGCGCGGGGGCCGGTGCCACGGTAATTTGCTACAAAATCGCCGTCGAGATTCTACGAAATATTGACCAAAATGCGGGGTCCAAGCACGCTTCAATTGCATTAAGAGAAATTGACCCTCTCCCCAAATTTCAGGCCAAAAGTAGGTTTAAAAAAATCCTAACCTGAAGCTCTCCGAAAGGGAGGGCAGGGACATGAAAAAGCGATTCACAGAAGAGCAAATCACCTATGCATTGCGACAAAATGATGCGGGGACGCCTGTGGCGGAAATCGTACGGACGATGGGCGTGAGCGAACAGGCGTTCTACCGGTGGAAACGGAAATACGCTGGTCTGGGAGTCGCCGAGCTGCGGCGGCTGAAAAGCGTTGAGGATGAAAATCGGCAACTGAAGAAGCTGGTGGCGGACTTGTCGCTGGACAAACACATTTTGCAGGAGGTTCTCTCAAAAAAAGTCTGAAGCCCGCGCGCAAGCGAGTGCTCGTGACGGACACGTGCCAAGTGTATGGTGTCAGCCAACGGCGCGCGTGCGGGCTGTTCCAAGCGAACCGAAGTACGTATCATTACAAAAGCCGAAAGAAGAGCCAGGCGGCGCTGCGGGTTCGGATCTTGGATATTGCGCGGGCTCGACCGAGGTTCGGTTATTTAAGGATTCACGCGCTTCTGCGGCGGGAGGGTTGGCTGGTGAACCGGAAACGGGTTCATCGGCTTTACGTCGAGGAAGGGTTGCAGGTCAGGACCCGGCGGCGTAAGAAAGTGGCCAGCCATGTCCGCGTTCCCCTGCCGGCGCCGCGGGGGGTGAATGAAGCGTGGAGCATGGATTTTGTGGCGGACCGGCTGGAAAACGGACGGAAACTGCGGATGCTGACGATCGTGGACCAGTTCAGCCGGGAATGCGTCATGATCGAACCGGACCACGCGTTGACCAGTCACCGCGTGGTGGCGTGTTTGGATCGGTTGAAGGCCGTGCGCGGATTGCCCCAGAGCATCACGGTGGACAACGGGACGGAATTCGATTCGAACGCGGTGGACGCGTGGGCGTATTTCAACAAGGTGAAGATGCAGTTCATTCGGCCTGGGAAACCGACCGAAAACGCGTTCATTGAAAGCTTCAACGGGCGGCTGCGGGATGAATTTCTGAACGCGCATGTATTCGAAACGATGGAAGAAGTGCGGCAAAAAGTTGAGGTATGGAAGTTAGACTACAACCAACGTCGGCCCCACGGGTCTTTGGGGTATTTTCCGCCGGAAGAGTTTGCCCGGCGTGCGAAAGTGGGGCTTCAAGAAGGGAAAAAATTAAACCTAGAAGTGGCCCAGAAAACGGGGTAAGGTCATCAGACCAGGAACTGAACTGCGAACTGGCTCAGTCATTGGGGTAGGACCAATTGGGGAGTAGACCGGCGGCGCTAAGGCGAAAAAGAGCATGTCCCGGTGGCCGAAAGAAAAGTCATTTCGTCAGGATTTGTCTCTGTTCGGGGGCATAGGTCACATAATGGAGCTGAGACCAGTCAGCTATCCGAGGATCTGAAAAATAGCCTCAATCTCCGACAAAGATTCAAGGTAAACATCAGGTTTACATGCCTGGAGGGCCTCCCTGTTGTCATAGCCTCGACCCACAGCTATCGTTACCGCCCCCAAAGCCTTGCCGGCCCAAACGTCCAAAACAGTGTCACCAATGACAATGACATCCTTAGGCAAGAACTGCCGGTTGGCAAATCTCTCTCCGCGCTGAACCGCCGCGCGAAGCACATCTCGCCGGTCCTCTGCGTCCGAACCGAATCCTCCTATCCGGAAATAACAGTTTAGCCCAGCCGGTTCCAGCTTAATCCGGGCGCCTCTCTCAAGATTTCCTGTGCCCAGAGCCAATAACACGTCGCCCCTGCCATCGAGCATCCTCAATATTTCCCGTGCGCCTTCCAGAACGCAGTAACCTGGGGAACGGCTCACTTCGTCGCCCAAATAACTCAGATACTTGTCCGAAGCTACATCGATATCCAGATCACCAGCGGGCCGTCCGAGGGTATTTTCGAATACCTGACGTATAATGAAACGGTCCGTCTTCCCGGCCAGAGGGGTCCCATCAAATGTGCAGGGACATCCGTAAAGGGCTCTAAAGGCCCGGTCTAAGGCTCTCGTCCCCGCGCCGCCCGTATTGATGAGCGTCCCATCCAGATCAAAGAGAAGTAATTTCATGGGATAGCGATTTAAATTCCTACCAAGCACATTCCGATGAGCCCGTGCCTGGCACCAAGATAGTATTCATAGCCGACGGTTTCTGTGAACGCCGTTTAATAAATTCTTGCCGCAAAATAAACTTATAAAACTTCTCAATACCAGGGACCGTATCCTGCATGAAATCAAAATATCGGTTCTTCAACATCGTTCGATCCCATCGGGCTACTTTTGAAAGAAAAGAATTGGCCCTAAGCGCTTCAGAAAACAGCTCTTCCGCCTTTTCTGTTTGACGCTGATTGAGGCAACAAACTCCCAAGTTGATATAGGGATGTGCTCCGCCGCCATTTCCGATGGCGGCCTGGAAATATTCGGCGGCTCTTTCGGTCTGGCGCCTTCTGAAATAGATGATACCCAGCTTGTTATAACTGGACAATTTAAAACTTCCAGCTCCTGCCGAAAGACCGCTAAGATACGCCGTCTCCGCCTCCATCTCCAAGCCTCTCGTCTGCAACATATAGCCCCGCAAAGTTTGCCGCGCAGAGAGATCCGCCTCAGCTGTCAAATTAAAGAATTCCTCCAACGAACGATCGGCATCTCCGTAATCTCCCATCTCGTTCAAAAGGAACGCCCTGAATACAAGGCGCCACAATGCGGCGCTATCTCTGGAGCCCTGGCCGGGAATCTCTTCAGCCAATCGAAGATAGAACCGCACTTTGTTCAATCGTTTGGAGAGGTCCGTATAACCCGTATGATGCAGACAAATGTTAGTGTCTTCGATTGAACCGTACCGGCGCAATGAAGGTTCGACCGTCTCATCGATACAATTCTCATATCGCACCTGGGGTTTATTAAGGAAAATACGACAGGCGGGGGGACTAAAATACCATCCACCGTTTTGCAGGTAGTTATACCGAAACAGGCGATAACCCACCGATTGAGATCGTCGCAACCGCTGCTTAATCCGAGAAAAATCTTCCCTCAGCAAAATCTCATCCGCATCCAACACCACTATCCATTTTTTGGTCGCCACTTCCAAAGCCTGATTTCTGGCACCAGAGAAATTTCGCAACGGTCCGGACAAAGGGATGACTCGAGCGCCGTATTCCCGTGCCACCGAGGCTGTATCATCTTGAGACTCGTTGTCGACGATCAAAATCTCGTCCACGTATCCTACCGATTCAGCCAACGTTTTTTTGAGAGATTCTCCCCCGTTTTTGACCAACATGCATAGAGATATTGTCGTCTCTTCGGAAGCGTGGGAGTTTAGACGGGTTATTTCTGGGAGCTCTTTTGTCGCCTGCCAATTTGTGTCGGCCGCATTTTCAAATCTGAAGGTTTTCATTCCAGCCCTATCGTTTGCTTACGGAGAGTTCCAAACTACTCGCAATTTCTTGGTCGTCTGCGTCCCAAACCCTTCGACCGAAATAACTTAACCGTTCCTCAAATCTCGACAGCAGCTGGGAATTCATCGTGGATAAAAGGACCTCGACCAAATGTGATTTTCCTGTGGCCTGTTCCAGAAGCACACGGTTTTCAGCCGAAACCAAGTATTCCTTCAATTCAGGAAACGTCGCACCGAGCCAGGCACACCTGCTTAGGTCCCAAAGGAATTCTGCGCGGCAAGTAGCCGTTGCCATGCATCGCAAGGTCATCGAGCAGTGGGAACTTGTCAACGCCCGGCGGCTCTCAGAATACTCATCGTCCGCGATTTGCGACAACCGCCTGCAGAGGTCTTCCTGTAAAGTCCTGTGTACGAAAGCCTCATGCATCGAAAAGCCGTACTTCGCGCAGAGGTGAACGAACCGGTTTAAGACGACATAGGGATCTTCATCGTCCATTCTCCTGGTGAGTTTAGCGGTACGCCGCTTCAGTGCATCCAAAGCGCCGAAAGGGTCATGATAAACCATTTCCGGGAATCGACACACCAATGTTTCAACGTCAAACAGGCCGATATCCTTAAAATCCCCTAGAAAACTGACGTCCACGGTTTCGTTTCCCTTTTTACCGACCAACAGAAGGACTTCCACATGACGATGAATTCGGTACGGCCTTTCGTCGACCGTGATCTCATAACCGCTCTGTATTAATGCACGCTTGCACTTACGGACCCCTTCAGGGTGATTTAAAGCCGCGACGTCGTAATCGGTTATGTTTGCCTTCGGATCGCGGATTAAGTCGATTGCCGCTCCCCCAAACAGCAGAAACCGTTCGAGCCCCACTACGCTAGACAGCCGCTCCAAGACGGCGGCAACGGCCGACGGGACCGGCTCTTGCCCGCTTACCCTGCGCATGGTTTCATTTGGAAAGGTCAGTTCCATGGTGGTTTTAAAAAAGTCGCCTACGTCGAGAGGGCATCGAACTCATCCTTCTGAAGCCGTATGGCCTTCACGCACCGCCGAGCATCGTCTTCATTGATGTAGGGAGATGTAGGATACAGTTTGAGAGCAGATAGCCCGACTCCGGACGGACTGTACCACAGGCACTTGCTTTTGGAATAGAGCGGCCCCTCTCCCTTTCCAATCTTATACTTGTTCACCCATTTGAAGAAGCGCTCGATATAGTCATTGGTTGATTTCGCCAGTTCCGCGGCCTCGGAATGGGATTCTTCATTTTCGATTTGAAACGCCGCCTTAGCATCGGCCGTTTTAGGATAAATTCGGAAGAACGTCGCGAATCCGTCGGAAAATTTGTTTATGACCGCCATGTCAGTGTGAAAGTCAATCTCCGTGCGTTGGCAATAGGCGACGTGAATAAGGTTCGATAGATGCGCCCGGTACCACTCCTGGCCTAGAGCATGGAGAGAGGCCAACGCAGCCAGAGGCGCGGAAGAAGCCCGAGACGTCTCCAACGTGTATTCGACAGGGTTTAAAGAGCTGTACTGGAATGCCAATTGATGCATGGCAAACATTTTGTCCTGGCCGCGCTTTAAATGCCTGAGCTCATCGTTATTGTTGATCATCACGATGGAACAAGGGAGAGGACATGCGCCGACCCCTTTATGAAAATCGATCCCCCATGAATCCGCCAATCCAATTTCAGCGATGCGCTCATATTGCCGCTTAACCTTCACGAGAACCGCTGATGGAATTCCCAAATTATTCGACTCGAAATCGTATCCTCGGAACATAAGCCAACTCCAGCCGATAACGCTGTCAACATGGATATGAGGTTTATATGGCAGCGAAAACTCTCCGGTAAGTCTGTCCCGAATTTCCACCACCGCGCGAATTGGATCGACCGTATGGTTATAAGTGGTTCCACCATTTATAACGATACATCCCAATCGCCGCCCATCATGCAGGACCTTTCTGGCTTTATCCTCAAGGTCGCCCAAATCTGTCGTACGATCTTTGCGCGCCTTGACGAGGACCATATTGTCTTTTCCCACGCCCAACCATTCCGCGCTTCTCATGTTTCCGAAATGCGAATCCTCGGCGAACAGCACACTGCAATTCCCCTGCATTCCCGCCCTGTCAGCTTCTGGGCATGCCTTTTGTAATCCAATGCGGAGGCCGTATAAATGCGTGCCAGTGCCACCGAAGGTGAAGATTCCCCATGCTTGGCGAGGATCGAGGCCCGCCAGTTTTGCAAGAATGTTGGTGACCATTTTTTCGGCCAGAATGGAGTTGCCCGCAAGCTCATCGTTGATCAAATAGATGTTGGTTGCGCTCGAAAGCATGGAGATCGCCGATGCCGCGGCATTCACGGTCGTCCCCACATTAAAGTTAGATTGGGAGCTTTCCCAACGTACCGCGCCCGGAAAAAAATCGCGGACAATCCCGCGCACCACTTCTTCGGGCTCCCTGGCATGAGGATCCAAAGAACCGTATTTTTCCAAGGTCTTCCAGTCGTTTTCAATCTCGCCGGCGAGACTCGGGATTCTCGAAAGATCTGCACCGCGCAGCAGATTTTCCTCTTCCAGCAGACCAGCTCGGAAAAGGCCAAGGACTTTCTCTATATCTTTATGAATGTAGAAGAGCCTTTCGGCTGCGCCAATCATCCTCTGTTCCTGCTCGTCCCGCATCACCGGACCAGCGAATCCAGGTCAAAATCTGAAGAGGTCTTTTGACGAAATCCCTCTACATCTGAGTCTTCCACTTTCTTATAGAGCGGCTCCGGCAGCCCAATCTCATGATCCAGCGGCAATGTGATGAGGGGACCTTCTGGATTCCAGCTTTTGACAATATCCGCGCTCATCTTTAGCTGAGTCTTCCATACCTTCTCCATCGAAAATGGAGTGAACGGGTAAGCCAGCGTTGCCAGCGCTCTCGAAAGATTCAGGCAAATGAAGAGCGTCCGGCCGGCCTCTTCCATCTTATTGGCTTTCGCCAAGTCCCACGGGGCTTTGACGCTGAGATATTGATTCCCCAACATGGCAAGGTTCATCACTTCCTTGTAAGCGTCTTTAATCTCGACTTTAGACAGAAGTTCGTCAATCGAGCGGATTTTCTCGCGGCACTGCCGGATGAACTCCTCATCCGCGGAATCCAGCCGGAGTTCCGTCAAACCCACCTTGGGACCAAAGTAGCGGTTGATCATGCTGATAACGCGGTTAAAGAAGTTCCCGAATTTCCCGATAAGCTCGCTGTTGACGAAAGTCTTATACTCCTCCCACTTAAAATCGGCGTCCTTGCTTTCCGGCAGTATCTGGACCAGATAACTCCGCAAAGTGTCCACGTCTATTCCAGAAGCCGGCAGGCCGTAACAGAAAACCCCAACGCGCTCGCTTTTGGAGAACTTTTTTCCCTCGAAGGTCAGATATTGGTAACCCGCGATGGAGTACGGAAAATTGAGACGTCCATGAGCCATAAGGATGGCGGGCCAGAAAACCGTGTGGAACGGAATGTTATCTTTCCCTAAGAAATGGACGATCCGCGAATCCTTATCCTTCCAGTACTTCTCGAACACAGCGGGGCCCAACTCTTTGGTGAACGAGACATACCCCATCAGCGCTTCGAACCATACGTACAGCACCTTGTTTTCGTATCCAGGTCTGTTGATCTTGACGCCCCAGGGCAAATCGCGCGTGATGCTCCTATCCCGCAAGCCCGCTTTTAGCCATTCCTGGGCGATCTGCACAACCGTATCCCGCCAAACGCCTTTCTTCCCTTCAATAAACTGTCCGATGGCCTGCTCGTAGGCCGTCAATTTAAAGAACAGGTGTTTCGTCTTTTTCACTGCAGCGGGCTTCCCGCAAAGGATGCATGTCGGTTCGATAAGGTCGCCCACATTCACCAAGTAACCACACTGCTCACATTGGTCGCCGTTGGCATTGCCATAATTGCAACGGGGGCATCGCCCGATGACGAATCTATCAGACAGGAATAAATCGTCGTTGGCGCAGTAATACATTTCAACGGCCTGCTCATCTATGCTTCCCGTTTCGATTAAATGCTGAAACATTTCATTGACGTTGCTGGTGTGAGACTCATTGCTTGTACGTGAGTAGTTATCGTAGGAAATCCCAAACCATCGATAGATTTCCTTATGAATGGGATGGAGAGCATCCACCAACTGGCGGACCGGGACTACCAGCTTCCGAGCCGCCATTAGGGAGGGTGTGCCATACTCGTCAGAGCCACCCACAAAAGTGCATTCATATCCCCGCATCTTGCAGAAGCGGTAGAATACATCCGCCGGCAAATGGGAACCCACGATGTGACCCAAATGAGGAACATTGTTGATATAAGGCAGGGCTGCCGTAATGAGATATCGCATGGTCGTGTTTGGCTCCGGTTTCTTGGTTATCCTTTCAGCCCCAGCCTGGCAACAGCGGGGAGCACCCGATCTAGAAATTTATTGGTTAACGCATACCCTACATCGAAAATGCTGTTGCTATCCCGCCAGTCCAGACTCTCCCTCGCCTGCGTCAATTCGATGCGAAGGTCGTCGAAAAACCCTTCAAAATAATGTCGATTTTTCTCAAGGAGAACGGGATTCGTCAAACAGGGAAGCAACATATAATTCCGCACGACATAGGCTTGTAGATCCCGAAAGTCCAGTTTATCCGCAATGTCATCGAGTTTATCGAATTCCGTTGGCTCTAAGCGGGCACGGTAGTCCGGCATCGTCTTATAGGTCGCTCCATTAAACATGCCGACACAATCTTGGACAAATCGCCGCGGGCTTGTGATGAAGGAAGCCTCATCCGTATAAGAGACTTTCTCCCCCAGCCGATCAAGCTGGAACTTTAGCCTCCAGCCTTCGGCCAGTAACTCCAACGACGGATTATCCTTTCGGTATTCAATCGTGTATTCTCCCGCCTTCAAGTAGGCCTCTTTTCTAATGGCGAAAGCACAATCTGAAAAAGGCCGAACGAAATCGATGAAGATTTGATGAGTAAAGAGATATTTTTTTCCTTTCGCTCCCAACTTTTCGACTGTTTCCGGATCAAAAAACAGCGTCCCGACATTTTTTAAATAATATTCCGATAGCTTGCGGGCCCTTAACCACATCTCGCCAGTGAAATAACCGGAAGATCCGCATGCCGCGGCGTTTTCTTGATCCAAGCGGCGCAGCACGGACCGCAACCACGAAGAAGGGAAGAGGGTATCCGTATCGATACCCACAAGCACATGGGAGCCCTCGCGGTGTTCGATGGCATACCTCATGCCCGTAATCCGAGCGTGGATATGTCCTTTCTCATTTTCGGTAAGGACCTTGATGTCCATCGCAGGATGGTCCATCGCAAATTTTTTGATGATCTGCACCGTCCTATCCGTGCTTCCGTTGTCCACTAGCAGAATTTCACAGGTGTTACGGTCATAGGGCTTTCCCGAATCGTCCACTTGACCAGCCAGGCTTGCCAGAGTATCGACAATGTAATCCGCTTCATTAAAGAACGGGCCGACGATAGAAATGAAAGGTCGAGGTTTCAATTTTTCACCTTGCGAACTACTGGCTGATCGTTCCTCCGAAGGAACAAGCTTCCAAACGTGTAAGGCTGATTCCCTATTTGGGGATGGACGAGGTAAGACTGCCCGTTATCGTGGAAATCCCCGTTTCCAATGCATTCAAAAAGGCCCGTGGAGAGAAAGTTGCGCCGAACATCGTCCGGGCTGCTCAAATGGTTTTCAGGACGGCGGTCAGGTCCAACACCCACGACAACCGGAGCTGGATTGCGATAATCAAAGGTAAGAGACAAGATTCCTCCGGACTTTAGGCATCTAGCAATTTCTAAAAGGGCCGCCTGCCTCTTTCCGAAGTCCAAATGCTCAAATACGCAAATCGAATAGGCGTGATCAAAAAATCCATCGTCAAATCCAAGGCTTGCCATATCCATCGTATGAGCGGTCATCCGCCAATCCATCGAACGCGCAATCTGCATCGCGTTTTCTGCCAAGAACGGGTTCAGATCGACTGAGTGGACTTCACACCCCTGCGATGCCAGGTAACAGCTCATCAAAGAGGAGGTGCCGCCGGCGTCAAGAACCCGAATATCATTCGATAATTTGGGTCCATTCCGAACGGTCCAACAGATCTCCCAATACAGGAACCAAGGAATGCGTCCATCGTCGGCGGCCCCTGGTAAAGGCCGGTATTCGAGCCCCCGATTATCCGCGCCGACTATTTTTGGCTCAGGCCGCATCGGGATGGAGATGGGTGGACCGCCCGCAGGCCGATATTCAAGTGTAGATTCCCTCTCGACAGGCAAAGTCCCATACCAGGATGTCATAAACAAAATTTTCGAATAGAGCGCCCGGATAAGGTCATTGATCGATGTTGCAACTACGGAGCTGCGGGCGTCGAGCAGATCTGAGCGGTCCATCGTTTTATTGACAATGGTCATTCCGATGGCAGCGGAAGTCATATCTCGGCCTCTATAGGCGCCGTCTCTGCCCGGTTGACGAGCTTCGACGTGAAATACACAAAGGGGATCCCGAATATAAAGCTGATGATCATGGGAGAGCTAAGGATACCCCAGTACTGAGCGTATCGGATGCTGATCCAGACACACATGAATCCGAAGACAGTGCTCGGCCAGAGGCTCCTAACCAGGAAAACCAGATCAGTGGACTCATACGGATTCTTTTTCATCGGGACCCACTGGCTCTTTTTGAAGGGAAACATGATGACAGCCAAGCTGGTATAGAAAAGGTGGTTCAGACCTACAAAGGTGCTAAACAGAACTTGGACGAAAGTAAATCGAACATGCTTTAGGCTCCGGCACCAGGTGAATCTGTGCAGAAAAATAATTCCCATGATGACCAGCTCCAGAGCGAGATTAAATAGAACCGCTTCGCCCCAGAACGTCAGCCTGGATATCCAAATTCCAGCCATCGCCCACACGAGCAGAACGAGCTCAGAAATATAACGGTGGACTCCGAAAAATATGAAGAACTTCGTTGAAAGGGAAATTCCTTTTTCCCACAGCAGTCTTGCGGATTCGAGGTTTCCGAAACACCATCTGGCATTCCTTCTCGCTTCTTCCACAAAATTTGCTGGGATCTCCTCGTAAGTTGTGATATCAACGCAGAAGACCGTCCGTTGTCCCAGCCGATCCAAGTAGGCGGTATCCCAAATATCGTGGCTCAGGACATTGTCAGGAATTCTCAATTCGGCAAACGGACGGCAGCGAACCAGGCAGTTATGACCGAAAGAGAGGATCCGGCCGAGGATTGTCTGCTCCATCTTTCCCCACTTGTCACCAAGGACCTCAGCGCCCAGAGCCTGGATCCTGCTGTAATAGGTTTGCGTATTTGCCGGAACTATTTTCGTCTGGAAAACGGCGATCTCATGATTGTGCGGATGTTGCCCTTTCCTCAACAATTTCAAGGCCGTGTTCTCGGGAAGCAAAGAATCAGCGTCGCAAGGAATGAAGTATTCGTAGTCCTTGGAATGCTGACTCAACCACAGGTCCATCATCTCTCGCTTGCGCTTTACGGGATCGTCGCTGTGGAGATATTTGACCCGAGAAACCCCAAACCTCTCTTGTAGCCGACGCAAGACATCCCTTTCATAGTCCAAAAACTTTGGTTTGGCTTCGCCGCTGACGATCCAAAGATCAACGTTACTCAAAAAATTGCATTGGAAGGTATACGCCATCCGCTCATAAAGCCCGCAGGATTCGCCTCGAACAAAATAAATCAGGGCTGTGGGCGGAATTTCATTCAAGAACCGGTCAGGCAACGGGGTGTACCGAGTGAATGTGATGTAGAGTGTTGCAGTAAACACGTACGCGACATTGATGATGAGATAACAATAGAAGAAAAGCCATAGGATGATCGCGGGCCCAAATCCCTCCTGGCTGTTTTTGATGACGAGCAGCTGCATGACCGTTAGGACACAAGTCATCCCCAAGATGACCACCAAGTAAGCCTTTTCATTGCTAATGGCAGCGACTGCCGTCTCTTTTAGTCGGGCCAGCAGACTTCTCACAATCGGACCTCCACAAACGGCATTTCGTCTGTCATATTTAGGCGTCCAACGTGGACAGATCCTGCTTGAGCCGAAGAACTATCCTATTCTCACCCCTGGAGGCGAGACAGCGAAAAGAAATTTCCTGGTCTGAATCTGAATATGGGACCTCAACATCATGAAGATGAATCGAGTCAACCGTGGCATCCAACTTGAGGATGGTTTCAATTTCCTTTTCCTCATGGCAAAAATAGTCCAAGAAGAATTGGTTTAAACCGGACCCATAGCCGGTGATCTCGGAATTGGTGTAGAGAACCCTGTGTACCAAATCTCCGGTTTTGAGGGGAAAATCAAGCAACAGCGTCAACCCGGCGGGAGGGACCGCCACCTTTCTCGAAGGCAATCTAAAACCCTTTAAATTGACCTTCAAATTGGCTTCCTGCGTGGTTCCTGTGGGATTGAAGAAAAAGAGGATGGAATAATCGCGTCCTCGACGATGGGAGAATTGGATCTGAGGGTTGTCTAATTCGATCTCCCTCTCAGAAGGAGCCCCTAAGATTTGTTGGTAAAATGGAATATATCCCTCAGTAAAACCTGGAAGGCCAAATCCGACGAGCGTAATCCGCCCTCGGCCGAACCTCTTCTGGAGGACACAACACTCCCCCGTTTCCGTTGTCGCGATTATATCGGCATTGTCTGAAGTATAAGCGGAAACAGGCCCGACTTGTCCGATCCGAAGCGGGCCGGCATGAACCGCGACGTTCCTTTTGACGCCCTTTTGCTGAATGCCGAGCGTATTCAGTAAGGTGGTATCTGATTCTAACCGCAAATCCCTAACAGGAGCCATGGGATAAATTATGACGTTACCGCCCGACCTGACGTAATCAACGATTTTTCGCTGTGTCCGCCCATCCATAAATTCCAAAGAAAAGACAACCAGCGTCTTGAATTTCCACGGGTCCGTTTCCTTGTTAACGTCGACAAATGAGTAGCCTCTGTTTAAAAACTGGAGAGCCTTAAGCCACCCATCGTAAAAAAACCGTTCGCGGGCAAGCCTTATGTCATGGGTAAGGTGGACATTTGAAGAAATACGAGATTTACCGAAGAGAGGTTGGAGGAACTCGGTTTCATAGTATGGCGAGTAGAAGTTGACCGCGATCTCGCTCTCTAAAGTGGCATCCGAAATCTCCTCGTGGAACTGCTGGGCAAATCTTCCGATTCGTTGCACGACATTGAATATTGGATTCTTGGAGCCATCGGCATTAACCGGCGTCCCCCAATAGAACGTCCCCCCGTCCCAATCAGGCCCGTCCGGATTTGTGCCTTGGGAGAACATATAGAAGTTCATCCCTGATATCCCTTGGGCCAAGAGAACTTTATAAAACTGCTCCGCCTCCGCCGGACTGGGATGAATCGTGTATTCACGGGTTCCACATTGCAATTCAGCCACAAAGGACGGAGCATTCGGTTGTTGCGCCGAAAGCAAATTCTGGCAGATGAAGCCGTCGTGGAAGTTCCGGCCATTTAGAAATTCGGGAATGTGATCGTGGGCGAAAAAAAATCTTTCCCCTACCCTTTTATAGACGTCCTTATAGAACGTGATATTGACCGGATAGTCGTAGGCTCGTCCCATGTACCATCCCGCCACATTATGGTACGCCGGGACCTGGACGTTGTTACGGCGCAGAGCCTCAAGGAGGAAATCGAGATAGTCCAGATAGATATTCCTATGGAAAGCCTGCCAATCCAAATAGTGCCTGAAATGGCCATCGTGCCTGATATCGCCCACCGGCGGTTCAATGCGCTCAAAGGCGCCCAACTTGGCACGATAGATCGACTCAATGCGAGAAAGTTTCTTGTATTTTTTTCTCAGGTAAGACCGAAAGGAAATGCGGGTGCTCTCACTCATGTCGCCCGCGCCGGTCAGCCAGTGAAAGCAACCAACCTCATTACAAATCTGCAAAAGGATGATCGGGCCATCTCTGTTTATGGCATTGGTATTAACAATCGGCAGGATCCGCTCCAGCCACTTGGATACATATCTGCGAAAGGTCGAGCTTTTACTGCTTGCCAGGAGAGGCACCGAATCGTTGCAGGCAAGAACGTCCGAATAGTTGTTGACGAGCCACAAAGGTAAACTCAAAGCCGACGATTCGGCCAAACCTTGAGGGCCGATCCGGGCAATCGCGTACAGGCCCAGTTCTTTGCAGAGCCGCAGGAATCCCTCAAGATCGCGCCTTTCGTCGGATTGTCCAGAAAAATCAAACCGGCCCTCCTCATACTCATGCCAGCACCAAGGCACGTAAAAGGAAACCGAATTGCAATTTGCCTCTTTAAGGGCCTCCAGGTGAGTTCTCCACAAGCGCTTTGGAATCTGGAAATAATGGACCTCACCGGAACAAATAAATAGCCTCCGGCCGTCCAGAAAAAATCTTCCATCGCGAATGGATATTCTCATAGGCCAATTTATAAAACGCTTAAAGAAGCCGCTTATATGTTGACACGAAGGTCCGAATCAAAGAACGCCCGCCAACCGGCGGCACAACCAGCCGAGCACGGTCTTTTTGCCGGTAATGATCTTGACGTCGGCCTCCATTCCGTATTTCAATCCAACCGGCGTCGTCTGGAGCAGCACCTGGACTACAACTCCTTTCCGATAAATTTCCTTTTCCATCAGCAATTCCTTCAAAAGGAGTTGAGGCCTCCCAGAGAATTCGGCGACCTTCAGGACCTTCCCGTCGTACCAAGTCGAACTGTCCTTGAATCTGACTCTCGCTGGCTGCCCAACCGAAATCTCCTTGACTCGTTTTTCAGGGATCGACACTTCAACCATAAAACCCGATGTGTCCGCAATTTCACAGATCTTGTCGCCCTTCTCGAAGAATTGCCCACGGAGACGTTTGACGTTGTGAGTCACGACAGTTCCATTGATGGGACTGGTTATCCGCTCTTGATCGAGCTCGCCTTTAAGAGATTCAACCTTCGCCTCCAACTGCTTCGCCTCCGCCCGCAAGCCTTCCTGCCGAATCCTCGCATTGTCATACAACATCTGCGCCGACTCCAGATCAGACAACGGCAGCGCTTCTTTTTCCACTAAGTTCCGCTTCTTTTCCAAAATCCCCTGAATTGTGGCCAAATTGCTTTCAGTGAATTTCAGTTGTGTCGACAAAATCACCAGTTCTTCCCGGCTTTTTGCCAGTTGGACCTCTGTAGCGGAACTATCAAACTTGCAAACGACCTGACCACGTTCTACCGAATTTCCTTCATCGAAAGAAATTTCCCGGAGGACTCCATCCACAGGTGACTTAATAATCACCGTATCGATAGGCGCCGCCTCTCCATGTCCTTGGACCAGATAATTTATTTTGAGAAGGGCTCCTGCTCCAATTGCCGCCGCAAAGGCAACAAGGACGAATCGCTGCCGTAGGAACTGCCCAGGGCGTCGGCTTTCTCTCTGGAGTTTGCCGTCCACCCCTTCGCGGATTTCCGGGATATCTTCTTTCGCGTCCAGGCCGTCCGTTATATTGGCCGCCAGCCTCTCAAACTTTTCCTGCAATTCTCTCAGCAGTTTTTCTCTCGCCTCGAGGGATGTCCTGTCATAATCCAGCCGACCTTTGACGGTCTTAGCTCCGATTGCAATTTCTTCATGGCCGTTTGTGGTGTTCGGCAATTCAGGCCTCCTTAGTGTTGCTTGCAACTAAAGCGCTTCCTCTGGGCGTTTTACATTCCGGCAGGATTGGTCCCTTACAGTACAACTCCGATGGACCAGTCCAGTTGAGCCAAGGATCTAAAGAGATCATACTGTGCCTTGGTATGGTCCAATTTTGCACGCGTCCAATCCGTCTGTGACTTAAGCAGGTCTACGGTAGAGATATTGCCTTCCCGATAAAGAGCTTCGGCAACCCTTTCCCCTTCCTCACCGGCTTCGAGGGTCTTGTTGGCGGATATCCATCTGGCCTGAGCCGACCTGACACCTAGATACGCCTCAGTGACTTCTTCCCTTAGATGGATCTTGGCGCCTGCTACGGAAATCTTGGCCTGTTCAACGATTGACCTAGCTTGATCTGCTTTATATCTCGACTCACCAGCAGACCATAGAGGCAAAACAGCACTGACTTGTCCGGTCCAATCTTTTTCCATAGAGGATACCTGACGGCCACTGTAGCCGTAGCTGCCTTGTACGGCAAGTTCAGGGCGGCTTTGGGCCCGAGCCAGTGCGAGACCCATTTCTGCAGCTGCAAGGTCTTGCCGAGTTTTCGAATACACCAAGCGCTTGGCTTCAGCTTGGCTAATGTAGTTTTCAAGAGATGCCAAATCTACAGATGGAGCAGGTACAATATCTTCCAATTGCAAGGGCTTCAGCGCTTGCCATCCAAGCATCGCTTTGAATTTGTTCTCAGCCAACGTTAAAGCGGCCTCAGCCTCCACGAGATCTTGTTTTTGGTTAAGCAGTTGGGCTTCTGTTTTTAAAAGATCCAATCGGATCACAGAGCGGGCCTGAGCACGACGAACCACTAGGGACTGAATAACATCTAACTGCTGGATGCCTTGCCGCAGGATTTCTACGGCTTTTCGACTTTGTAAGACCTCGCAGTAGGCCTTTTTAACTTCAAAAATCAAGTCATTCCGTAACTCTCCAAAATCTTGTTTCGCAGATGCCAAACGTGCCCGAGCTTGGCCGGCCGCACTTCCTAGCCTTCCTCCAGTAAATAGCGGCTGCACAACCACCAGTCTCGCCTGATTGAAATTCAACACCTCGCTGGCCGGGCCGCCCCCCCGCACATAATCCGCTTGGGCCAGAAATCTCGGTAAAAGCTTAGTCCTGTGCTCCTGATACTCAGCTTCCACCCCTTCTACCTTGCGGAGAGCCAACTGAAGATCTGGGTTATTCTTCAAGGCCTGTGCAACGCACTCTTCCAGAGTCAAAAGACTTGGAGGGACTGGCTCCACAGCCCCTAAAAGTATCGGAATAAGACAGAAGGGAAGAGCTGTCCACCATGAGGACCGGCCTAATAGACCCCTTCCTAGCCCTTCTTGGATGGATTCATTCGAACTCGGCATTTTTAGGATAATCCGCCCACATCATTTCGATGAGCAGCCCCTCTCTAAGATATCTCGATGTTTTTGTACAGAAAAAGTTCTTACCACTGGGAGCAGATCCCGGGGTAGAAAATTCTTGCTCGGAAATTTCAGAGTTTCTTGCGGGTTCTAAAAAAAGGAGTGCCCGCCGGGGAACTTCTCATTCAACCAAAAGATCCGTATAAACGGACCAACGATCAGGACTCTTGAAATTCAGTCCTAGTTGGCCTGGAACACGCCAGAAGGATTGGCGCGGAAACTGGAACATTTTACCATAGAAATCGTCAAAACCAGCAGAACGCGAGTTCTAACTGCTAATGCAACACGAGGTGTCCTAGACCTGCCGTAGAATGGGTCTTCTCCGTTTTCTGTGCGTAGACTTTGACCATTTTCACTGGTCCTGGATGAACGAAGTCGGGTATTAAACGTCGAATACGGAATAGATGAATTTTTTATTGACTTCTCCCTAAAGTATGGTAACCTATAGATGGACTGGGAATGCCCGGTCGGCGGGAGACCCTGGAAACGGGGTGTCCCGTTTTTCTTTTTATGGGAACAACTTCCACCCTTTGACCGTTCCCCCGTTGTAGATGTGCTTGCCGATGACTTCAAAAGCCCGGTTGGTCTGACTAGGCTTTAAAATGTGTCTGGCCGAAGGATAAGCGCAAAGATCCGCCAATTGCAAACCGACAATATTCTTTCGCTTGTCTTGAAACAACAAGGGGCAAGTTAGCTTATTGAAGCGATCCGATTTGTTATAGAACGTCCCGGAACTCATCAGCTTGTAGAAAGCCGCTTCAAGGTCCCGATCTTCGTTTTTCCCTCGCGACTCCGCGATAACCGGCAAATGATGATCCCCCTGCTTCTCAAGAAAATTCAAGACCCTTTCGAAGGTGAACGTTAAAGCCAACTCATAAGGATTTTTTGCCTTGTCCCCATATTTCTCCCGATGCTTTGGTTTATCGATCCCCACAATAAAAAGCGTGTAGGGGAGATCCCGGATTAGGGCGGTTAACTCCCCCACAAAATGTTCTCTTCGTTTGGCGTTTTCAAGGATTGAAAAAGCCCCTTCGGCTTTTCGAATATCCCGTGAATGAAGATTAACTCCTTCATGATCCCAGAATTTCATTTTCAATCCATTAAAGGCTGGGATTATCACCGATTCATAAAGGGTTCGTTCGACGATGATGGAGGATAGGACAAACAGGGGAAAGTCTTTGTCGATTTTCTCCAAGGAATGGTCCCCACACTCATCCAAGAACGCGATAAACTTGGACGTCCCTTGAAGGGCTTTCTGGGTTGTTATCTCATTCGCATTGGTCATTTATTTGATTTCCCCTCCTCCGATGTAATTATGCGTACTGGTCCCTTTTTTAAGGGTCCGAACAGTCCCGCGTGGTGCCGCAGGTCGTGCAGAGGATCTTGCACTTCCACGCCGCCGCAGACGATGCAGATCGACGCGTCCCGCGGGTCGCGGCCCGCGAGGCGCGGGTCCCGCTCGTCGGAGGCTCGACCGTCAGCCGCCACGCAGGCCCTTCATCAAATCCATGGCCGCCTTGGCGCCCTCGGCCTTGGCGTCGGTCAAAGCGTCGTTCAACACCGCCACCAGCGCCTTTTCCACGACCGCCTTTTGGCCCGGGGCCAACAGGCTTTCGTCGATGCTCAACGCCACCACCGCCTGGTTGCCCGTCACCGTCGCGCGCACCCGGCCGCCCATCCCGTCGCGCTCCAGGCGAATGTCCCCCAGCCGCCGCTCGGCTTCCTTGGCGAATTTTTGCATGTCCATCAACTGCTTCATTTTTTCAAACATGACCCGTCCTCTCTTTCTCAAACAAATCTTTGGGGATTTCTTCCCCCCAGCGCACGCGCTCGGGCGACACGTCCGCCCGGTACACCAGCACCTCCACCCCCGCGGCGGCCGCGCGGCGGAGCCCCGCGCCGTAGGCGGGGTCGATGGCATCCGCCGGGCGGAACACCCGCCCCTCGGGCCGTTGCACCACGAAGAGCATGGCCGCCCGGTCGCCCTTTTCCACCACGCGGGTCAGTTCCTCCAAATGTTTGAGGCCGCGCTCCGTCACCGCGTCCGGAAAAATCACCGCGTCCCCCTCGGCCAGGCTGACGCTTTTGACCTCCACCCACAGCCGCCCCGGAGGCCCCTCCAACAAAAGGTCGATCCGGCTGTTGACGCCATAGCGCACTTCCCGGCGGACGTGGGGATAGCTGATGAATTCCGGAATCAGCCCGTAGTTCGCCGCCAGGGCCGCCAACCCGTTGGGAATGCCCGTGTTCACGCCCACCCACCCCGCGTCCATGCGGATCATCTCCCAGGTGTGGGGGTATTTCCGCGACGGGTCGGGGTGGTAGCTGAGCGCCACCTCGCGCCCGGGTTCCGAACAGTTTTTCATGCTGCCGGTGTTGGGGCACAGGGCGGTGACGGTTTTCCCCGTCGTCAGCCGCACGTCGGCCAGAAAGCGCTTGTACCGTTTGATCAGGACGCCCCGAGCCAACGGCGCGCCGAAAACTATTTCAGCTTCCACAGGTCCCTCAGTTCGTCGTTGATGGCGTCCCGGTCGTCCGGGGTCAGCCCGGCCGTCCCGCGGCCCGCGCGCGGCGCCCCCGCCGCCAAAAATTCCCCCGCGCCCCACACCCGCGCGCCCGCGGCGCGCACCCAACGCTGAATGGCCCGGTCGTCGGTGACGACCACGGCCTCCCGCGGGTTGGACGACTCGTCCACCAAGTCTTTGATGATCCGGTCCGCGTCCTTCCCGGGCGAAAAAAACACCCGCGTGGGCCCCGGCCAACGCGGCGAGGTCACGTCCGCCTGGCCGTCGAACACCACGGTCACGCGGTGGGCGGCGCTGCCCTGGGGCCGCCGCTCCTCGATGAAGCGCAGGAGCCGCTCCCGCTGGTCGCGGAGCGCCCCCGCCGACAGCGCGTCGGATTGCCGAATCACGTTGTACCCGTCCACGATAAAGTGCGCCACGTCCCCATGATACGGGTTTCGGAACGGCCCGACAACACCGTCGACAAGGGCCCGTCAACGTGATAGAATCCGCGCCATGAAATGGGCCTCCACGCTGTCCACCGCCACGCGCTTCGAAACGGCCGTGCGCGAAGCCGCCGCCGGCATCAAAGAAAAACTCGAGGGCGCCGCCCCCGATTTCGCCGCCGTGTTCGTGTCCCAATCCTTCGCCAACCGCCGCGCCGACATCCAAGAGGTCGTGGCCAAACACCTGCCCGCCCGCGTGCTGATCGGCGCGAGCGCCGCGGGGATCATCGGCGGCGGCCGCGAATGGGAATCCAAAACCGGGCTCAGCCTGGTGGCCGCCGTGTTGCCCGACGTCAAACTGCGGCCTTTCCTCATCCAAGACGAAGACCTGCCGGACCTGGACGACTCCCCCCGCGCCTGGGAAAGCCTGGTGGGCGTCCGCGCCGCCGAAGACCCGCAATTCGTCGTCTTGGCCGACCCTTTTTCCATCCACCTCGACAACTTCCTCGCGGGGTTGGACTACGCTTTCCCCCGCGCCGCCAAAATCGGCGGGGTGGCCTCCGGCGCGTCCGAGCCCGGCCACGGCTCCCTCTACCTCAACGACCAATGCCATCGCGGCGGGGTGGTGGGCGTCGCCTTCACGGGCAACCTCCGCATCGACACGGTGGTCTCCCAGGGGTGCCGGCCCATCGGCCAACCCGGGCGCGTCACCGGCTGCAAAGAGAACGCCCTCCTCGCCGTGGACGGCAAACCCCCGGTGGAGATTCTTCAAAACCTTTTCAAAGAGCTTTCGGACCGCGACCGCCAGTTGCTGCGCCAGGCCCTCTTCCTCGGGATCGCCATGACGTCCTCGACCGAGGCGCCCCAACCCGGCGACTTCCTGGTCCGCAACATCGTCGGGGTGGACAACGACCACGGCTATCTCGCCGTGGCCGCCCCCCTGCGCCTGGGCCAAACCGTCCAGTTCCACCTGCGCGACGCCCGCGCCTCCCTGGACGACCTGCGCCAGGTCTTCGCCCGGGTCCAGGGCCGAGGCGCGGCGCCGAACGGGGCCATGCTTTTTTCCTGCGTCGGCCGGGGCGAATCCCTCTACGGCAAACCCGACCACGACTCCGCCTTCTTCCAAGAAACGGTCGGCCCCGTCCCTCTGGGCGGTTTTTTCTGCAACGGCGAAATCGGTCCCGTGGGCGGCACCACCTACCTGCACGGTTACACCAGCTGCTTCGGCCTCTTCCGGGCGAAAACATGAAGCGCCTTGTCCTGGCCGTGGCGTTGATCGCGGGGGCCCTGGGCCTTCGGGCCGACGAGGCCGAAATCGACGTCTTGATCGACCGGGGCCTCTCGGCCATGTACAACCTGGACTACGCCCGCTCGCGCGCGGCGTTCGACGAGTTGTCCACCCGCTTCCCCCGCAACCCCATCGGCCCTTACGGCCGCGCCACCATCCTCTGGTGGGAACTGACCAACGAATACGACGAACAAAACGACACCCTGGAAAAACAGTTCCTCGCCGCCGTCGACGACACGGTTCGCCTCACCCGCGCCCTGGCCAAGGAGGACGGCGATCCCACGGGCGTCGTCCGCCTCTGTTGGGGCGGCGCCCTGGGGCTCAAGGGCCGCTGGGACGCCATCGGCGGCCATTGGCTCGCCGCCTACCGGGCCGGCAAACAAGCGTTCAATCTTCAATCCGCCGCCATCAAAGCCAACCCCGCCATGTACGACGCCTATCTCGGCCCCGGCGTGTTCCATTACATGGTGGCCACCCTGCCCGCCGCCGCCAAGGTCATCGGCCGCATGATGTTCGGCGGCTCCAAAGAGCAGGGCCTTCAGGAAATCCGCCTCACCATGGACAAGGGCCGCTTCGCCAGCACCGCCGCGCGACTGTTCTTGGTCAATCTCTACGTCAACACCGAAAAAGATCCGGCCACGGCCCTGACCCTGCTTCGGGCCGGACGCGCCCAATACCCCGAAAGCCCTTTCTTCCACTACGTGGAGTTGTTGATCCTCGAGGAGGCCCGGGACTGGCCCGCCCTCGAAACCGGCGCCAAGGACTACCTCGCCAAGATCGAAGCCGGCGCCCCCCACTATCTGCCGCGGTTTCAGCACATGGGCCTTTTCGCCTTGGCCAACGCCCACCGGGGCGCGGGCCGCCTCGAAGACGCCCGCGCGCTCTACGGCCGCGTGGTCGACCGCCCCGCCCGGGACGACCGCTGGGTCAGCCTCGCCTATTTGAACCGCGGCAAAACCTTCGACCTTCTGGGCCGCCGCGAAGAAGCCCTCGCCGACTACCGCACCGTTTTAAAGCGGCGCGACGTCTGGCAACTGCACGACAAAGCCAAAGACCTGGTCCGCCGGCCCTTCTCGGCGGAGCCCCCCGCCCGACCTCGACGGTAACCCCCGTGGCGACCTCCTCCCGCACCGCCGGCCGCTGGGGACTCGCCGTTCTTTTCGCCGGGGGCACGCTGGCCGCCATGGCCGCCACGACGCTCTGGGTGCGCGACGCCGTCAACACGGCCTACTTCCTTCGATCGGCCGACGACGCCCAGCGGACCCGCGCGGCCCTTCAAGAATCCGTCGACCGGCAGGTCCGCGACGTGGGCCAATTGGCGGAAGACGTTTCCGACGACGCGGATTTCGGGCCCGACGCCTTTCAACGCCGGGCCGCCCGCGCCCTGGGCGACGGGGCCGCGGTCCGCGCGCTCGACTTCCTCGACCGTTCCGGCCGCGCGCTGTGGACTTTTCCCTTCTCGCCGGACCGGTCCGGCCGCCCCTTGGCCGGCGACCGCGCCGACGCCGCGGGGCGGGCCGAACGCACACAGCGGACCACGGCCTCGGGGCTCATCGATTTGTGGGACGGCGGCGTGGGCGTGTCCTTGTACGCGCCCGTCTTCCGGCGTGCCCTGTGGACGGGCTTGGTCGAGGCCACGCTCGAAGTCCTGCGCGTGGCCTCGGGCGGCGCCCCGGCGCTCGGCCAACGGTTCGACGTCACCATCGTCGACGAAAAGCAGGGCCGGGAATACCGCCCGACGGAAACCCGCGGCCGCGCGCCCGCGTCCTACGACAACTATTTTCCGTTGACCTTGGCCGACCGCACCTGGTGGATCATCCTCCATCCCCTGCGGCCGCCCCCGGCCCTGGCCATCGTCACGGCGGCCCTCTTCGTGGAGGCCCTGTTGGGCGGCTTTTTCATTTATCTCTTGTGGAGGAGGGAATCCCTATGAAACACGGTGTGCGCAAGGCCGTCACGGCCGTCCTTTTGAGCGCCGGTTTTTTGACCGCGCGTCCCCTGTCCGCCGCGCCCTTGGACCTCGCGGTGCCCTGGGGCACCGACGAGCGAGACCCCTTGATCCTCCAAGGGGACTTCGTGCCGCCCCGGCGGGAGGGGGCCCCGGTGCTGATCGCCCTGCACGGGTTGGGCAGCGACCGAGGCGAGTGGCGGTCCCTCGCCGCCGCCGCCCAAATCCGGGGCTGGGGGGTCTACCTCTACGACGCGCGGGGCCACGGCAAAAGCCGCGCCACCCTGTCCGGCAAAGCCGTGAATCACGAAGACCGCGCCCAGCGCCGCCCCGCTTTTTGGTTCGGCATGATCGACGATTTGGCCCGCGCCTCCCAAACCCTGGAAGCGCGCGGCGTCCCGCCGGCGCGGCAGGTCTTGGTGGGCGCCAGCCTCGGGGCGAACGTCTGCCTTTTGGCGAGGGAACGGGGCGTGGCGGCGGGGGCCCTGGTGCTTCTCTCGCCGGGGTTGGATTACGCGGGCCTCGAGGTGGACGAAGTCCCTTCGCGGCTCAAGCTCCCCATGATGTTCGTCTCGGCCCAGCCCGACACCTACGCGCACATCAGCGCCGAACGCCTCTTGGGCCAGGCCGATCCCGGCCGCTCCAAATGGATCGCGCTGGAGAAGGGCACCGACCGGGGCGCCCACGGCGCGCAGTTGTTCGACGGAAAGTTGGAAGGGAAAATTTTGGACTGGGTGGGCCGGGTGTTGAAGGTCGCGTCTCAGCCGGCGGACAAACCCAAACGCTGAACCCGCGCCGCGCGTTCGGCGTTGAGGACGACGCCGCCGGCGTTGACGCTCTGGACCAACACCTTGAATTTTTCGCCGAAGGCCGCCGGGTGGACCAACTGCTGGACCTCGCGCCCCCGCGGGGGAACGGCCTCGATGGCGGCCTTGAGCGCGGCCTCCGCCCCCGCCAATAAAAACGGCCCCTCGTCCCCGTAAAAAATCGTTCGAAACCCCCGCGCCTCCCCGGCCCGGGCCAACCGCGTGAAGTCCACGTGCGCGGTGATGTCTTTCTCCCCCACGTCCCGAAAGGGGTCGTCCCCCACCCGATGGCGGGAGAACGTCCGCCGCGTGCCGCGCGCGCGCGCCGCGTTGTGGACCTCCGCCGACGGCCCTCCGTAGTCCACCGTCACCACAAACCCCCGCGCCAACACCCGCGCCAGTTCGTCCATCACGACGTCCATGGCCGGGCACACTTCGGTCTCCTGGCCTTCGGCCAGCGTCAGGCCCGCGGCGGCGAGCGGCGCCGCCAGGTCGGGCCGCGACAACGGCCCCGGCCTCTCCACCAACCCCTCCGGCCCGTCGGTCACGTACAGTTCCTCGATGCCGTCCGCCGTTCCCCGCAAGCGGTGAAAAGGCAGCGCGTCGAAAAATTCGTTGGAATAGACGCACCCCTCCACCCCCGCCGTGTGCTCCACGTCCTCCAGCGCCGCGTGATACTGCACGCCGCCGAAGCGCGACAGCCGCCGCCGGGCCGCCGCCCGCGCCACGGGCGAGGCCTCCACGAGGTGGGTGGTGACGCGCCGCGCGCGGCCGTCTTTCTCCAGGGCCGTCAACACCCGCTCGGCCAGGGCGCCGTCCCCCGCCCCCAGTTCGATCAGCGTCCACCGGGCCGAACCCAACGCGTCCCACATGTCCCGCACCACCGCCGCCAGGGCCTCGCCAAAGAGCGGCACCTGGGCGTTGGTCACAAAGTCGCCCTCCCGCCCCGTGCGGAGCTTCGTCGTGTAATAGCCGTGGGTGGGGTGGGTCAGCGCCCAGGCCATGAACTCCGCGAAAGGCACGCGGCCCCGCCGCCGCACCTCCGCCCGCACGGTCTCGGTAAACGTCTCCGTCACGCCGCCTCCCGCAAGCACCGGTCGATTTCCCCTTTGACGGTCGGATGGTCTTCCCGCGTCCAGGCGCGGTCCAGGCGGTCGCGCCCCGCGCGCCCCGCGCGGCCCAGGGCCCAAGCCGCGTGTTCGCGCACCACCGGGTCGGCGTCCCGCCGCAACCGTTCGTCCAACAGCTCCGCCAGCCGCTCCGCGTGGCCGCCGTTGGCCGCCGCCACGCAGGCGTTGCGCACGAGCCCCGCCCGCTTCGCCCGCAAAATCGACGTCCCCCGAAACCGCACCCGAAACGCCTCGTCGGAATCCAACGCCAGCAGATCCTCCAACCCGAGCCACGGGCCCGGCCCCCGCCGCGACGAAAACTCCGGCCAGCGTTGCGCCGCCGCCCGCGCGTTGAAGGGGCAGACGTCCTGGCAGTCGTCGCAGCCGAAGACCCACCGGCCCATCTGGGGCCGCAGGTCCCGGGGGATCGGGCCCCGGTTTTCGATGGTGTGGTAGGCCACGCAGAGCCGCGCGTCGAGTTCAAAGGGCGTGTCCAGGGCCCCCGTCGGGCAGGCGTCCTGGCAGCGGCGGCAGGCGCCGCAGCCCTGGGGCACCGCGCCCTCGGGCGGCAATTCCAAATTGACGAGCAGGTCCGCCAGGAATAAATACGACCCGCTGCCGGGGCGGATGAGGTTGGTGTTCTTGCCCACGAAGCCCAGCCCGGCCCGACGGGCGAAGGCCCGCTCGAGCAACGGTTGGATGTCCACCGCCGGCCGCGACAGCACCCCCGGCCCGAAAGCCAAGCGCAGGCGGTCGCGCAGTTCCTCCAAGCGGCGTTCGATGACGGCGTGGTAGTCCTCGCCCCAGGCGTAGCGGGCCACCCGCCCGGCGGGTCCGGCGGGCGGCGGCGCGGGCTCTTCTTCGTAATAAGACACGCCGAGGGTGATGATCGTGCGGGCTTCGGGAAGGAGCGACGTGGGGCGGGCCCGGCGGGCCGGGTCGCGACCCAGCCACCCCATGCCCGCGGCTTTTCCCGCCGAACACCATTCGGTCAGGAAGGCCCCGTCGGTCTCGGCGGGCGACGCCGCCGTGAAGGCCACGGCGTCAAAGCCGACGTCGACCGCGGCCGCGCGGACGATCGCCCCCGGATTCATTTCGCGCGATCCGGAAAGTTGGTCGCCAGGGCGTCCACCCCGGCGGCGCGCAAGCGGCGGATCTCCAAGGCGGGGTCGGCGGTCCAGGTCCCCACGAACCAGCCCCGGGCGTGGGCGTCGGCCACCAGGTCCGGCGTCACCAGGTGCCGCCGAGGGAAAATCGCGTCCGCCCCCGTCCGCGCCACGCGGCGGGCCAAGTCGGTCGGCGTCTCGCGGTAAAGGAGCCCGACGCGCAATCCCGGGGCCAGGATTTTGGCCCGCGCCGCCGCGCCGTGGTCGAAGGAAATCACCGTGCACCGCCGCACCAGCCCGTGCCGACGAACGTCGCGCGCCACTTTGTCGGCGATGCCGGGATGAGGCTTATCTTCGGGGCGTTTGATCTCAATCACGAGTTCCACCGGCCGCCCCCGCCGGGTGCGTTTGGCCTTGGCCCAAGCCAACAGGTCCGACAGCCGCCACAGGCGCTCCCCGCGAAACGCCGGGCCGAACCACGCCCCGGCGTCCAGGGCGCGCAGGGCCGACCAGGGCGCGTCGCGCACCGGACCGCGTCCCGAGGTCGTGCGGTCCAAAAGGTCGTCGTGGATCACCACGGGCACGCCGTCTTTGGACAGATGGACGTCGCACTCCAAAGCGTCCGCGCCCAGAGCCAACCCCCGGGCGAAGGCGGCGCGCGTGTTTTCCGGGGCGTGGCCCGCGGCCCCGCGGTGGCCGATGAGGATCATCCGCCGAAGCGAAGCGCCGCCCGGGCCGCTCCGCCCCACCCGCAATAAAACGCGAAAGCCCCTTCCGCCGCCCATTCGTCGGCCACGCGGCGCAGGGCGTCGTCGATGGCCCAGCCGCGGGCGGCGAAAAGCGCCGCCGTGCCGATCAAGGCCGCGCGGGGGCCGTCGCCCAGGGCCACGTCCCCGCCGAAACCGTCGGGGCCGTGTTCCTCAAAGCGCGCCACGTCGCGGGCCCCCTGGCTGTTCCACAGGGCCACCCGGTGCAGGTCCGCGGCGCCCGGGTGCGCCGACCGCTCGGCCAGGCTCGCCGCCACGGTCAGAAAATCCCGCTGGTTGTCGATGGTTTCGGGGAACGTGCGGAACCCGCGGAATCGCCACGCGGGATCGCCGACGGGGTGGTCGAGGTCGTTCACGGGATCAGTAGAGGAAAAAATAGATGGCCACGCCGGTGACGCACACGTACAGCCACAGGGGCCACGTCCAGCGCGCCCAGGCCCGGTGGCGGTCCGTGCGGCCCCGCAGGGCCCAGGTCAGCGTCACGAGAACCAACGGCACGATGACCGCCGCCAGCACCGTGTGGGAAATGAGCACCGTGAAATAGACGGGGCGAATCCAGCCCTGGCCCGGGTAGCGCGTGTGACCGACGGCGGCGTGGTACTGCAGGTAAGACGCCAAAAACACCGCCGACAAAAGGAACGTCGTGCCCATGAGAACCCGGTGCAGGCCCACCCGGCCCGACCGAACGGCCGCGCGGCCCGCGATCAAGAGAACCGCCGCGGTGCCGTTCAAGAGAGCGTGCAGGGCCGGCCGGGCGATCACTCCTCCCCCTACCCCCGGTCCCGGCGCACCAGGGCCGTCGCCGCCGCGCCCATGACGACGGCGAAGAGCGCCATCACGGCCAGACAGGCGCCCAAGGACGGGCCCGTGGTCGCGCCCAAGAGGGCGCGGTGCAGGCCGTGCACGCCGTAGGTCACGGGGTTGGCGGCCATGGCGGCGGCCAGCCAGCGGGGCGCGCCCGCCGCCGGGAACACCGCCCCCGACAAAAACCACAGGGGCATCAAAACCAAGTTCATGAGCGCGTGGAACCCCTGGACGGACTCCGACGTCCAGGCAAGCAGGAGCCCCAACCCCGTCAGGCCCAAGCCCAAGAGGACCAACACCGCCAGCGCGGCGGCCACGCCGCCCAGGGTCACCGGCACGCCCACCATCGGCAGGAAACAGAAGAACAACACCGACTGCCCCACCGCCAAGACCGTGCCGCCCAGCATCTTGCCGGCGACCACGGCCGAGCGCGGCGCCGGCGACACCAACACCGCCTGGAGGAACCCGGCCTGCCGGTCCTCGATCACCGAGATCGTCGAAAAAATCGCCGTGAAGAGGCA
>Ga0268298_10001439_pt1 | contig 28113 bp, 21 predicted proteins | sample WWTPWeurt_MetaG_FD_194462 | JGI IMG/M metagenome (GOLD analysis project Ga0268298, IMG submission 194462) | Activated sludge microbial communities from WWTP in Nijmegen, Gelderland, Netherland - WWTP Weurt | ecosystem: Engineered > WWTP > Aerobic digester > Activated sludge | place... | reverse complement strand
GGACCGGCGCAGGACCCGACGCTGTGGTGGAAGCTCGGCACGATCATCACCTGCGGCACGCTGGCCGGCGCGATCATCCCCGAGCTGGTCAAGGTCTTCACCTCGACCCAGTCCGGGCACGTGCGTGAGGTGGTCACCTCCTCCAAGGAGGGCGGCGCCTCGCTCGGCATCCTCTCCGGCTTCGTCGCTGGCAACTTCAGCGCGTTCTGGCTCGGCATGGCCGTGCTCGCGCTGATGGCCATCGCCTACGGCGTCAGCAGCCAGGGGCTCGGCGAGCTGATGTCGGCCCCGGCGGTCTTCGCCTTCGGCCTGGTCGCCTTCGGCTTCCTCGGCATGGGCCCGGTGACGATTGCCGTCGACTCCTACGGCCCCGTCACCGACAACGCGCAGTCGGTCTACGAGCTGTCGACGATCGAGACGCGGCCCAACATCGCCGCCGAGATCAAGCAGCAGTTCGGCTTCGAGCCGCAGTTCGAGAAGGCCAAGGAGCTGCTCGAAGAGAACGACGGCGCCGGCAACACCTTCAAGGCCACCGCCAAGCCGGTGCTGATCGGCACCGCCGTCGTCGGCGCGACCACGTTGATCTTCTCGATTCTGTTGCTCTTGGCCAAGCGCAGCGCGGGCTCCGAGCTGGCGGGGGATCTGTCGCTGGCGCAGATGAACGAGCTCCTGGAGCGCGTGGGCCACTTCTTCTCGATCCTGCACGCCCCCTTCCTGTTGGGGCTGATCGCCGGCGGCGCGGTGATCTACTGGTTCGCCGGCGCGTCGACGCAGGCGGTCTCCACCGGCGCCTACCGCGCGGTCGAGTTCATCAAGGCCAACATCAAGCTCGACGACGGCTCCGAGCGCGCGTCGATCAGCGACAGCAAGAAGGTGGTCGAGATCTGCACGCGTTACGCGCAGCGCGGCATGTTCAACATCTTCATCACCGTCTTCTTCACCACGCTGGCCTTCGCCTGCGTGGACGAGTACTTCTTCATCGGCTACCTGGTGTCGATCGCGGTCTTCGGCCTCTACCAGGCGATCTTCATGGCCAACGCCGGCGGCGCCTGGGACAACGCCAAGAAGATCGTCGAGACCGAGCTGCGGCAGAAGGGCACCCCGCTGCATGCAGCGGTGGTGATCTGCGACACCGTCGGCGACCCCTTCAAGGACACGGCCTCGGTGGCGATGAACCCGATCATCAAGTTCACCACGCTCTTCGGCGTGCTGGCGGTGGAGCTCGCGATCGAGCTGTCCCAGGGCCTCAGGTTCGGCGCAGCGGCCGCCTTCTTCGCCGTGGCCCTGGTCTTCGTCTACCGCTCGTTCTACCGCATGCGGATCGAGATCGACCCCAAGGCCGCGTAGCCTCCCCTGCCGCCCCGCCCGCCTCAGGCCTCACCCGAGTCCATTGACAGGTTAGCGTAGACGTTCACAGGGGGGGAGGATGTCCCCCGCCCCCGCCCCGACCGCCTCGACCATGGGGCGTGACCTCCGGGGGCCCCCACCCCGAAGTCCGGCGCACGACGAGGGAGCGCTTCGCGCTCGCCCCCAACGGGCGCGCTTCCCGGCCGCTGCGGGGCGGGACGCGGAAGGGGGTGGGGAGCGTTGCTCCTTCGCAGTGACATGGCGCCCGGCAATGACCCACCGCCACGGGCCCATTCGTATTCTTTGAGAATACGTTTTGCTCCGCGGGCGCCTTGTAGGCGTCGAGGCTCAGGGTCAGACTCGCTCTTGAAGGGCTGCTCCAGAGCGCAGGCTAGCCGATAGCGAGACCGACCCGGACGCCACCCCAGGCCCGGTCGGGCGGCGCGCGGCAGGCAACCCCGCAGGAGGCCCCTCCATAAACGCAAGACCGCGTTCTCATCGTGATTTGGAGCCGCGATTGGGAACCTCGCCGGGGTCGCTGCTCGGGGCGTGCTTGATCTCGACGCGGGGCGCTCCAGGGCGGGTCGAGCGGCCGGCTTGGGGGTGGCACGGCATCGGCCGCGAACGCCGGCCGACGCGCGGCGCGGTGGTCTCGATGTATACCGGGACGACTGCTACTTCGGACGCCGATGGCGCAAACAAGGCGAGCGCCCCTGGGGGCGGGCAGGCAGCCACCTATCCTCGCCGGGCGTCTCGTGGCGACGGTCGCGCCGCGACCCTCCGACGACCCGGCTACTGGGCGGGGCCGCATCGTCCCGGTCTCGGTTGAGGCAGGCGACCGCTGCGTCAGCGCGGACGGCGTTGATGCTGGTGAACGGCGGGTGCGACACCACGGAGGCCCTCGCGGCGCGCAGGGATGGAGCCAGCGCCGCCGATGCCGCGGCGGCCAGGAGCGAGGCCGGTCCGCCGAGCCTCGCCGACGCCGGTGTGCCGCGAGCTGAGCCACGTTCCATCGGGCTCGCTCTGAGGAAGACGATCGACGAGCTCGTCCGACCCCACAGCGCTACGAGCGGCGCGAATGGCAAGGCCATCGGCATGGCCGTCGCCGTGATCGGCCCTGGCTTCCGCGACGTACTGGGCTACGGCACCACGACCAAGGGCGGGAGCATCACCCCGGGCGGCGACACCCTGTTCGAGGTCGGCTCCGTCACCAAGGGCTTCACGGGGCTGTTGCTGGCCGAGCACGTCGTCCAGGGCAAGGTGGCCCTCAACGATCCGGTGGCCCGCTTCCTCCCCGCGGGCACAAGCGTGCCCTCGTATCGCGCCGCGCCGCTCACGTTGCTGCACCTGGCCACCCACGGCTCGGGCCTGCCTGAAATGCCCGACAACCTGGTCTCGTCGTGGCCGAACCCGGCGCGGGGCTACGCGCCTCAGCTGCTGCACGACTTCTTGGCGCGCGATCAACTGCGTGACGCGCCTGGCACCTGGTACGACTAGCACTACTGTGTCGGATTTCGGACCGAGCCTGGCGAAGGGTGCGGAAACACAGGCACGAAGCGAGGAGGGAGGTTGCTGGTGGCAAGCGACCGACGAGCGACAAAGGCGGTGATTTCGGGAACGAGCCAGGCGACGAGAGAGATCCGACACAGTAGTGCTAGGGTCTGGCCCTGCCCGCGCGCAACGTCGTCGTGTTCACCATGGCCTGCCATTCGGGCTATCTCACCGACGCGCTCCGCGGGGTGAGCGCCGCGTGGCAAGGGCGCAGCCTTGCAGGACGAAACCTGAGCGTGCTCGCCTCGGTGGCTGCCGATCAGCTCTCGGACGCGAGCGAGGACCCGGCGATTGGCAACGCTTTCACCTACGCGGTGACGACGGCGCTTCGCGGCGCCGCCGACGGCTTCGGCGGCAAGACCGCTGACGGCCGGGTGGACATGGAGGAGCTCAAGACCTACGTGATCTCCACCGCACACGACCCGAGCACGGGCCAGCAGCACAGCCCGCGGTTTGCCGGCGAATACGTCTCGTCTGAGGTCTTCGCCGCGTCTCCCCGCTGACTCACGACCGCCGCAGGCTCACGGCGACGCCTGGCCGACCCCCGGACCGTGCCGTATGCTCGGCCGCTCGTCGCCGATCAGAGGGGAGCCGACCATGAAGCCCGCGCCCAGCGCCCCGCGTTACCTCGACGCCATCACCGCCGTCTTCATCACGGCGCTGGTGACCTCGAACATCGTCTCGGCCAAGACGATCACGCTCGGCGGGCTGACGATGGGCGCCGGCGTCTTCATCTTCCCGCTGAGCTACATCTTCGGCGACGTGCTGACGGAGGTGTACGGCTATCGCCGCTCGCGCCGGGTGATCTGGCTCGGCTTCGGCAGCGCCGCGCTGGCCTCGGTGATCTTCTTGATCTGCGACCGGCTGCCGGCCTCGGCCGTCTTTGCTCACCAGCAGGCCTTTCACACCATACTCGGCCCCAGCCCGCTCGTCTTTGCCGCCTCGCTCACGGCCTACGCCTGCGGCGAGTTCTGCAACTCCTATGTGCTGGCGAAGCTGAAGATCTGGTCCGCGGGGCGCCACCTGTGGCTGCGCACGATCGGCTCGACGATCCTCGGCGAGGCCGTCGACTCGGCCGTGTTCTACCCGCTGGCCTTCCTCGCGCTGCCGCTGCTGGTGGGCATGGACGAGGCGAGCTGGCCCTGGCATCAGGTCCAGACCGTGATGCTGACCAACTACGTGCTGAAGGTCCTGGTCGAGGTCGTCTTCACCCCGGTGACCTATCGTATCGTCGCGCTGCTCAAGCGCGCCGAGGGCCTCGACGTCTACGACCGCGACACCAACTTCAGCCCCTTCGCGCTCGAGAGCTGAGCGACCGGCGCTCGGGGGGGCTTGGGGTCGGGGCGGCGGGGGGCGGGGGCGCGGTCCTACAGCAGGCGCTGCGCCTTGATGCGCAGGTAGGCATTGATGACGGCGGTCGAGAGCTCGGGGCCCGTCGCCTCGATCACGATCGCGCCGGCGCGCTGCAGCGCAGCTAACGCGAGCTCACGCTCCAACGCCAGCTCGGCGGCGGCTCCGGCGCCGAAGAACGCCTGTCGGTCGGCGAGGGGGCGTCCAGCGGCGGCGTCGATGGCTGGATCGCGAAACACCACACAGAGCAACAGGTGGCGCCGCGCGACCAGCGCCAGCGGACGGGTGAGCGCCTGTAGCGCCGCCGGCTCCACCGCGTCGCTGAAGAGCACGGCGAGGCTGCGGCGGGGAAAGCGGCGCATGGCCTGCGCCAGGATCGCCGCGTAGGGCGGCTCGCGCAGCACCGGCTGCAGCGCGACCACGGCCTGCGCGATCACCGCCGCGTGCTGAGGACCGCGCAGGGGCAGCACGGTGCGCAGGGGGCGGTCGGCAAAGGCCATCAGGGCGACGCGATCGTCCGCGCGCAGGGCCACGTGCGTCAGCAGCAGCGCGGCTTCGATGGCATGGTCGAGCCGGCTGAGCCCGCCATGCTCCCGCGCCATCCGTCGCCCGCAATCGAGCAGCAGGAGCACGGTCTGGCGGCGCTCGGCGGTCAGCTCGCGCACGATCGGCACGCCGCGGCGCGCCGTGACCTTCCAGTCGATCCGACCGAAGGCGTCACCGCTGGCGTAGTGGCGCAGTCCGACGATCTCGGTGCCCTCGCCCCGCTCGCGCACGCGGCCGACGCCCATCTCGTGCAGGTGGCGTTGACGCAGCAGGGCATCGAAGCGACCGAGCAGCTCCAGGCTCGGCAGCACGGCGAGGGGCCGCGGCCCGTCGGTGATCAGGGTGGCGGCGAGCAGACCGAGCGGCGAACGGCACTCCGCGACCAAGGGCACCAGCGCGTGCTCGCCCCGCCGCAGCGCGCGTTGGGACTGCGGCAGCGCGACCTCCCCGTGGGGGGCCACCCGGAGCGGCACGGTCCGCTCGCGCGGCTCGAAGGCGGCCGGCCAGCGGTCGATCAGGCGCAGGTCCAGCGGCCGGCCGGTCGGGTTGAGGACGTAGAGGATCGTCTCGAAGGGCGCCTCGCGCCGCACCTGGAGCGGCAGAACGCGGCAGCATTCGAGGCCGCGCAGCGCCCGCAGGCTGCGGACCTCGACCAGCACCAGCGCCAGCAGCACGAGATCGCAGAGCACCCACAACCCGCGCAGCAGCGCCGAGGAGCCGGCGAACAGCGCCGGAAACGCCGCCACCACCAGCAGCAGCACCAGCCGCGGGCTCGGCCGCAGGATCAGCCGACGCGTCATGCGGGTACAGCGCGCGGCACGGGCACGCTCTCGAGCAGCTCGGCGATCACCCGCGAGCCGTCGAGCTGTTCCAACTGGGCCTCGGGCCGCAGCACCAAACGGTGGGCCAGCACGAAGGGTGCGACGAACTGGATGTGGTCGGGCAGCACGTAGTCGCGGCCCGTGCAGGCCGCCCGCGCGCGGCTGGCCTGCAGCAGCGCCACCGCCGCCCGGGTGCTCGCACCGAGCGCGACCGCGGGGTGGAGGCGCGTCCGCCGCACGAGCTCCACGAGGTAATGCTGCACGCTCTCCTCGACCGGCACGCGGCCGACGGCCTCGCGCAGCTGCAGCAGCGCGGGACCGTCGAGGACAGCGGCCACACCCGCCTCCGCCAGCGACCAGCAGTGGAAGCCGCTGACGTAGCGCGCGATCAGCTCGCGCTCGTGATCGAGGCTGACCTCGCCAAGCGGCACCTTCATCATGAAGCGATCGAGCTGCGCCTCGGGCAGCGGAAAGGTGCCCTCGAACTCGATCGGATTCATCGTGGCGAAGACGGTGAAGATCGGCGGCAGCGACTGCGTCACGCCGTCGATCGTCGCTGTGCGCTCCTCCATGCACTCGAGCAGCGCCGCCTGCGTCTTGGCCGGAGTGCGGTTGATCTCGTCGGCCAGCACGATGTCGGCGAACACCGGCCCGCGCACCAGCCGGAAGCTCGCGTCCCGCGGATCGTAGACGTGCGTGCCCGTGACGTCCGCCGGCATCAGGTCGGGGGTGAACTGGATGCGGCGAAAGCTGCAACCGCTGGTCGCCGCGAGGGCGCGCACGAGCAGCGTCTTGGCCGTCCCCGGCGGTCCTTCGAGCATCACGTGCCCTCCGGCGAGGAAGGCCACCAGCATCGCCTCGACCTCCGCGCGACGGCCGACCACGGCCCGCTCCATCGACGCGATCATTTGCCCTACGCTTTGCCCAATCATCGCCATACTTCCTTTTCTAGCTGAGCCAACGCTGCCGCCACACGCCGCGCGCGACGCTCGGCGGCGGCGCCCAGCGACGCGCTGGGGGAGGCGGCCAGCAAGGCCTCTGCTTCGGCCCACAAGGTGGACGCGCGCGCACGCCAACTCGGTCGCACGCGACCGACCCAGGTCACAAAGGGCGACTCGATCGCCTGGTGGGCCAGTCGCCCGCGGGCGCGGTGCTCGAGCGCTGCCAGCAGCGCCCGCAGCGGCAACCGTGCGTCTCCGGCCTCCAGCCACAGGCGCGCCACGGCGTCGACGTGTTCGACCGCCTCGCGGCGGCGTGGGCCCGGCAGCGGCTCGATCGGATAGCGCCGCCGGCCGAACGCGACCAGCGCGGCCACCAGGGCCAGCGCGAGTTGCAGCACGCTCCAGCGATAGGGTGCAGCGACGAGCAGCTCGGCCAGGCCTCGCTGACCGGCGTCCGCACGCGGCTCCAGGAAGCGATGGCGAAAACCGAGCGCGTAGGCCAGGCGCACGACGAAGGCCGCATTCTGGCCGCGCCCGAGCAGACGGTTCTCGAGCAGGCCGGGCGCACCGAACAGGATGATGCGGCCCCGCTTCGACCGCGCAGACGAGCCTTGCGGGGCAGCGCGGGCACGCTTCAAGCGACCCACCTCGCCTGGCGAGCGAGGGGCCAGCCCCCAGGCGGCGACCAGCGGCTCGCCCGCCTCGGTGCTGGCGAAAACGTCGACTGCAGTAGCCTGCGTCCGATCGATCGTCGACCAGGTCTCGTCGCCAGAATCGAGCGCCAAGGGCCAGCGGGTGCGTGTGCGGTGGGCGCGCGGCGCGCGCACCGTCCCGCCGAGCGTGGCCCGCGCGAGCAGTGCCGCCACCACACGCGGCGGCGCCACGACCGACCCGCCACGGTGCACCAGCGCCAGCAGGTCCCGCACCAGCCCTGGGCTGGGCGGCCCGGGCGCGAGACTCCACAGCGTGTCGCCTGCGCCGAACGTCGCGAGGTCGGCGGGCGCCCCGCGCTCCGCCTGCAGGCCGCTGCGCTGCAGCAGCAGGAACAAGGCCTTGGCGCCCCACGGACGGGCGCTGAGGCTGCTCGCGACCAGGGGTCTCGCACGCAGGTCCTCCGGCTCGTCGCCGGTGGTCAGTCCGAGGACGACGACCATGGCCGCGGCGATCAACCCGCCGACGATCAGCCTTCGCCGCTGGGAGGTCACGCGCGCGGCTCGCGGGGATCGGCGGGGCCGCACGCCACTTCGGCGAAGGCCTGAGCCAGGCTCGCGACTGCGGCCTCGAAGGCCGGCGGCCGCGGACTCGAGCCATAGGCGAGGTCCTGCAGCTGTCGCGTCAGCGCGACCACGGCAGGTGGCGCCGCGAGCACGCGTTCCCACTCACCGTCACAACGGGTCGGCACCCAACTCACGCCGCGCTGCCGACACAGCTCGATCCAGAGCAGCTGCAGCAGCGTCCGCGCGGCGGGGCGCAGCTCGCCAGCCTCGGCCAGCCAGCGGGCACGGCCCAGCAGGTCTTGCGCGTGAAGCTCGTGATCCACGCCGCCCGCCGGTTGCGGGTGGCGTCGTGTGTGGGCCGATCGCCTGACGCGCGGTCGTAAGGCGAGCCAGACCTGGATCGCGACCGCGACCAGGGCCAGCAAACAGACGGTGACGATCGCCAGGCGAACCGAGCTCGGCCGCGCTGCCAGCCAGCGCAGGGCGGCGCCGAGGCCCTCGCCAATCCAGACCGAGAGACGATCGGCGAAGCTCGGTTGGAATTCCGGGGTCTCGAGGATGGCGCGCAGCTGGCGTGCCACCTCGGCGTCGGAGGGCCGCATCGAATGCCCCTGGGGGCCTTGCCCGGCCCGGTTGTCACGGCCCGCGTTGCGGCGCTCTAGGCCGGTCCCGTCGCACCTGCCGCAGGCGGCTCAAGACCTGCTGGTGAGGGCTCGACCGCCTGCGCGAGCAGCTCGAGATCGAAGGCCTCCTTGCGCACCCGCAGATCGAAGTAGGCCACCGTCAGCACCGCCGGATAGAGCGGCAGCACCAAGATCGCGGGGAGCTGCTGCAGGAGCAGCGCGAGCAGCGGCAGCCGCTGCACCGCCGCGGGAAGGACGGCGGCAAAGCCCCACTGCAGGGCAACTTGGATCAGGCCCACCACGAGGCCCAGCAGCGCCAGCCGCCCTCGGCCTCCGCGCGACAGTTTCTTCGACCGTTCGAGTGCCGCCCGCGCGCCCTTGCCCTCGACGACCACCGCCTGGGTCACCAGCAAGTAGCTCATCGCCCACACGAGCCCCGGAATGACCAGCAGCAGCAGGCCCAGCACGATGCGAAGGCCGGCGAGAACGTAGCCACCCAGGAGGGAAGCCAGCAGCGGGCGGACGCGGCTGAAGGCCTGACGCACGCCGAGCGGCCGCCCCAGGTAGGCGTCGGCGATGGCGGCGATCAACACGCCCAGACCCAGCGCATAGAGCGCCAGCAACACAGAGGACGACACCATCGCGCCCAGGCCGAAGCGCACGCCACCGACGCGGGCCATGGCGGCCCTCGTCGGACCACCAGAGCCGCCAAGCACCCAACGGTTGACCATCACCCCCCAGAGCGCGGAGGGAAGGACCACCAAACTCGCGATGCGGAAAAAAAGGCCGAAGTGGTTACGATAGAGTTGGGCACCCGCGTCCAGGATCTCGCCGAAGGACCGCTGCCGTATCTCGTAGTGCATGGGGCCCTCGTTCCCGCCCGAGCCGCGCCGGGTGTGGAGGCGACGTGGTGGCGGCGAAGCTATCACGGCGCGCGAGGCCCATGCTACGCTCGGGGCCGCGTGGGGCTAGTTTCACGCGCGGTTCCGGTTTTCGACGGACACGGTCTCCGGGGCGAAGGGTGCCTGGGTCAAGCCTCGGCCGTGATCACGCGATGAAGCCACTCCACGAATCGGCCGCCGTCGAGCTTCCGGAGCAGCTCACCCTCGAGCTGCCCCTGGCCGGTGTGGGCACGCGCGGTGCCGCCTACCTGATCGACCTCGCCGTGCAGCTGCTGTTGATGGTGGTCGCCGGCCTCGCCGTCCTGCCGCTCTTCTTCGGCGCTCGCGGTGGCCTTCGCTCCGCCCTCCACCTCGACAGGACGACCGGGGTCACCAGCTTCAGCCTGGTCCTGCTCGCCTTTCTGACGCTCGTGGTCTTCAGCATCAACTTTGGCTATTTCGCGCTCTTCGAGGCGTTCGGCAACGGGCGCTCACCGGGCAAGCGTGCGCTGGGGCTGCGCGTCGTGCGCGATGGCGGGTTTCCGCTCGACGGGCGGGGCGCGCTGGTGCGGAACCTGCTTCGCGTCGTGGATTTCCTCCCGGCCTTCTATTTTGTGGGCATCGTCGTGCTCTTTGCCGGCCGGGCCGGCAAGCGCGTGGGCGATTACGCTGCCGGCACGATCGTCGTCCTCGAAGGCCACGGGTCGCGTGCTCTGGGGGCCAGCGCGGCCAGCACGGGCGCACTCGGCGGCGGAGCACGACCGGGCGCACCGCTCGGCGAGCTTGGCCTCGTGCGCGCATTCCTGGCCCGGCGCGACGACCTGGAGCCCGCGGCGCGCCTGCGGGTCGCCGACCAGCTGGCGCAACGCCTTCAGGGCCGGCCGGGCAGCGCCGGCAGCCCCGCGCCAGGAGCAGAGCGCTGGCTCGAGCAGTGGCTGGCCGAGCACGAGGGTCCCGAGGCCCCGAGCTCGTGATCCACCCCGTCGAAGCGCTGGCCCGGAGCGTCACCGAGCTCGAAGCGCGTGGCCGCTCGGCGCGACGTGCCTCGTCCGAGAGCATCCGTCACTTTCCGGCGCTCTACCGCGCGGTCGTGGCCGAGCTCGCCGAGCGACGAGCCCACGCGCCGAGCGACCCTGCCCTCCACCAGCTGGAGGCGCTCGTCCTGCGGGCGCACGGCATCCTCTACCGGCCACCGCCGGCCCAGCTTGGGCCCGCGCTCGGCGCCGTGCTGCGCGGGTTTCCGCGCGCCGTCCGGGCAACACGGGTTCATCTCGGGCTGGCCACAGCGCTGCTGCTGGTGGGCGCCCTGTGGGGTTTCCTCGAGCTGCTGCGCGATCCCTCTGCGGCCGCGCTCCTGCTACCGGGCTCCTGGGAGCAGAACGCCGAGGCCTTTCGCGGGGGCGCGGCGCTCCGCCCCGGGCACCCGGCGATGGGCGCGTTCTACTTCACGAACAACGCGCGCGCGGCACTCACCGCCTATGCGCTCGGGGCCACCTTCGGCGTCGGCACCGCGCTGCTGCTGCTCTTCAACGGGGTGATCTTGGGAGCGACCGTGGCGACGGTCAGCACCGCGGTCGGCCGCGCGACCTTGCTCTCCTTCGTCGCACCGCACGCCGGCGTCGAGTTGGCGGCGATCCTGATCGCCGCCGCGGCGGGCTTCCGCATGGCCGAGGGCATGATCCGCCCGGGCTGGTCGAGCCGCCTACGCAGCTTCGGCCACGGGGCGCGGGAGGCCCTGCCCTTGGCGATCGGCAGCACCGTGCTGCTCGTGGTGGCCGGGCTCGTCGAGGGCTGGATCTCGCCGCAGCCCTGGCCGCTGCCGGTCAAGCTCGCGATCGGCGGAGTGCTCAACCTCGCGCTCCTCGGCTATCTGCTGCCGCTGCGCCGCGGCTCGAGCCCGACCCCGGGCGGGGCCGGGCTCGCCGCCGCCGGCGACGCGGGAAGCGAAGGCGCCGCGCCGAGCGCCGGCCCGTCTCAGGGGTCAAGCGTCAGCGACACATTCCGCGCTTGAGGCCAGAGGCCCCGCGGGCTCACACTGCGGGGCCGCGCGCGCCGACCTGCGGCGAGCGCGGCTTCCTTGGCCGCAGGAGGCGCCCGATGTCCGCCCACCCCTCGCGCCCCGCCGACGCGCAGCCGCGTGCCGACGCGGCGGACCACCCCGCCCTGGGCAACCGCCTGCGCGACGAGCTCAGCCCCTATCTGCTGCAGCACGCGCACAACCCGGTGGATTGGTACCCGTGGGGCGAGGCCGCGTTCGCGCGGGCCCGCGCCGAGGACAAGCCGATCTTCCTCTCGATCGGCTATGCGACCTGTCATTGGTGCCATGTGATGGAGCGCGAGAGCTTCGAGGATCCGGCGCTCGCCGCGCTGCTCAATGCGGCCTTCGTCAACATCAAGGTCGATCGTGAGGAGCGCCCGGACGTCGACCGCATCTACATGAGCTTCGTGCAGGCCACCAGCGGCCACGGCGGCTGGCCGCTCTCGGTCTGGCTCACGCCGACGCTGCGCCCCTTCGTCGGCGGGACCTACTTCCCGCCCGAGCCGCGGCACGGCCAGCTCGGCCTGCGCCAGGTGATCGAGCAGGTGCAACGGGCCTGGCGCGAGCAGCGCTCGCAGCTCGAGGCGAGCGCCGCCTTCGTACTCGGCGAGCTGTCGCGCCACGCCAGCGCCGAGACCGACGCGGGGCCGCTCGACGAGGCGCTGCTGCATGGCGGGCTGCAGGCGCTGGCCGCGAGCTACGACCCGCGGGCCGCCGGCTTCGGCGCCGGTCCGAAGTTCCCCCGTCCGGCCAACCTCGAGCTCTTGGCCCGCGGCTTCGCGCGCACGGGCGACGAGCGACTGGCGCAGATGCTGCTGGCCACGCTGCACGCGATGGCCCAGGGCGGCCTTCACGACCACCTCGGCGGCGGCTTCCACCGCTACGCCGTCGACCGCTTCTGGCAGGTGCCTCACTTCGAGAAGATGCTCTACGATCAAGCGCAGCTCGTGCGCTGCTACCTCGTCGGCGCGCAGCTCACGGGCGACGCCACCCTGGCCCAGGTGGCACGCGACACCGTAGCCTACGTGCAGCGCGAGCTGACCGATGCCACCACGGGCGCCTGCTACTCCGCCGAGGATGCCGACAGCGTCCCCGCCGGCGGTGGACGCGCGCGCGAAGGGGCCTACTACGTCTGGCGCGCCGACGAGCTCGGCGCGCTGCTCGGCGCCGACGCCGCTGCCTTCGGCGCGCACTACGGCGTCACCGCGGCCGGCAACGCCGACGATCCGCACGGCGAGCTGACGGGCCACAACGTGCTGCACGAGCGGCAGGCCGTCGCGACCACCGCCGCGCAGCTCGGCATCGCGCCCGCCGCGCTGCAAGCGACGCTGGCGCGCGGACGCGAGCGCCTGCTCGCCGCGCGGGCGCTGCGCCCCCGCCCGCTGCGCGACGACAAGGTCCTGTGCGGCTGGAACGGGCTGATGGTCTCGGCGCTGGCGCGCGCCGCCTCCGGACTGGGGAGCGAGCCGGCCCTGCACGCCGCCGAGCGCGCGGCCGGCTTCATCGCCGAGGTGCTGTGGCAGCCAGCGCAGGGCGTGCTGCACCGGCGCTACCGTGCCGGCGTGGCGGGCTGCACCGCGCAGCTCGAGGACTATGTCTTCGCGGCCGAGGGCCTGCTCGAGCTCTATCAGAGCAGCCTCGAGCTGCGCTGGCTCCAGCTCGCCGAGGCGCTGAGCGAACGGGCGATCGCGCTCTTCTTCGACCCGAGCGCGGGCGGCTTCTTCTCCAGCGTCGCCGACGACCCCGCGCTGCTGCTCCGGCTGAAGGACGACCACGACGGCGCCGAGCCGGCGGGCAGCTCGGTGGCCTGCCTGGTGCTGCTGCGGCTGCACGCGCTGCTCGATCGCCCCGCCTGGCGCGACTGCGCCGAGCGCAGCTTGCGCTACTTCGCCGCGCAGCTGCGCGAGGTGCCGGGGGCGCTGCCGCTGCTGCTGGTCGCGCTCGACACGCTGCTGCACCCGCCCGCCACGGTGGTGCTGGTGGGGGAGCGCGACGAGCCCGAGCTGCAAGCGTTGCTCGCCGTGGTGCGCGCGGGCTGGCGACCCAACACGGAGTTGCTGCTGGCGAACGAGGCGCTGCGCGCCGCCTACGGCCACCGTCTCCCGCATGTCGCCGCGATGCAGCGGCTCGGCGGGCGGCCCGCGGCCTACGTCTGCCACGACCACCGCTGCGAGGCCCCCACCGCCGAGCCGCAGGCGCTGGCGGCCTTGCTCGGCGCCCCACTGCGGCTCGTGCCACAGGCGGCGCCCTAGCCCGAGAACCCCGCGATAGGGAGTCGCCTTGAGAGCGAGTCAAACAGGGTCGCGTGGAGCGCGAGGCGCCCGCCGGGCAAGGCGCGGCGCTGCCAGCCTGGCGAGAGCCAGGCGCCGCCCGCCGAGCCGCAGGCGAGGGGTTCACCGGAGCGGAGCGTACGGGCTGGTACGTGAGCACCGGAGCGCAGCCGCACTTCGGCCCCTAAGGTGCCGAAGAACGAGCCCGCAGGGCGAGAGCGGCGGGCGCTCAGCGCGCGCCGCGGTAACGCGGCCCGGCGGGATAGATCGTGCGCCACGCGACCCTGTTTACACGCGCGGCGGCAAGGGGTCGAGCAGGCTGCGCACGGCCATCCCACTGCGCAGCTTGGGCTCGAACCAGGTCGACTTCGGCGGCATCACCTCGCCCGCATCGGCGATCGCCATCACCTGCTCGATCGCCACCGGAAAGACCGTGAAGGCCACCCCGCCGTGCTTGTCGGCGCGGCGCTCGAGCTCGGCCGTGCCCCGGATCCCGCCGACGAACTGGAGCCGAGGATCCGTGCGCGGCTCGGTGATCGCGAGGATCGGCGCGAGCAGGTTCTCCTGCAGGATCGACACGTCGAGGCTGCGGACCACGTCGTCGGTCGGGAAGGTGCCCGGTCGCGCCGTGAGCCGGTACCACTGCCCGTCGCCGTACATGCCGAAGCAGGCCGGTCGCTCGGGCAGAGGGCTGCTGGCCTGGGCGACGTCGAAGCCCGCCGCCTCGATCTCGGCGCAGAGCGCCGCGACGCTGCGGCCGCCGCGATCGGTCACGACCCGGTTATAGGGGAGGATCTGCATCTGGTCGTGCGGAAAGAACACGCCGAGGAAGAAGTCGCCGCCGTGCGGGCCGCTCGGGCCCCCCTGGGCCAAGCGCCGCTGCCGCACCGCGGCCGCCGCGGCCGTGCGATGGTGGCCATCGGCGATGTAGCAAGCCGTCACCCCAGCGAAGGCGCGCTGCAGCGCCACGATCGACTCGGGCTCGGCGATCACCCAGAAGCGGTGCCGCACCCCATCGTCAGCCACGTAATCATAGGCGGGCGCCCGCTGGCGCAGCCGCGCGACCAAGGCGTCGATCGCCGGCTGCGCGCGGTAGGTGAGAAAGATCGGCCCGCTGTTGACCTGCAGCGCCTCGATATGGCGCGTGCGGCCCTCGAGCTCGAGCGCCCGCGTCTTCTCGTGCCGCTTGATCACGTCGCGCTCGTACTCGTCGAGCGAGCCGGCGGCGACGAGGCCGAGCTGCACGTGCTGGCCGAGGGTCAGCTCGTAGAGATAGAAGCAGGGGGCCGGCTCCTTGATCAGCCAACCCTCGGCGATCAGCGCCTGCAGGTTGCGCTTGCCCGCAGCGTCGATCTGCGGGTCGGCGCGATCGAGGTCGGCCGGAAGCTCGACGTCGGGACGCGCCACGCGCATGAAGCTGTGCGGGTGTCGCGCCAGGATGTCGAGCGCCTCTTGGCGCGTGACCACGTCGTAAGGGGGACAGGCTACCTCAGCGGCGGCCTCGGCTCGCGGCCGCAGCGCGGCAAAAGGACGAAGATCGGCCATCACAGCTCCTTTGCGCCCCGCGCCGGGGGGCCACTTGCGCGACGAGCAACCCCTGCCAACGGCCGCAAGCGCCACCCGCCGCGGCCGCTTCTAGCACAGCGCCCGCGCCCACAACAGACCGGGTCCCAGACCGGAGGTCGCGCAGAGAAATGGCGCCCGTGCTCCATCGTCCGCTACCGTCGCCGAGCAACGGCGCGCAAGCGCGCGAATCGGAGCAGGCACATGAGCGAGCGGCCGAACCTCTTCTCGTTCGGCACCGGCGAGCTGACCCAGGATGCAGCCCTGTGCTGACTGCTCAAATGGGCCGACGTCCGCAACGCGGCGGTCGATGCACGGATGCACCAGCTCGGCAGGGGTCTGGTCGAGGCGATGTTTGCGTCTGCCGGCGTCGCCGCCCCGGAAGCGTGCACCGTCGACCTCGGCAGGCAGGTCAAGGACATCGACATCGTGGCGCGGCTCGGTGCCTCCCACGTGCTGGCGATCGAGGACAAGGTGCATAGCCGAGAGCACTCGAATCAGCTCGAACGCTACGCGGCCAATCTTGCCGGCGACTACTCGCAGCAGAGGGTCGTTCGGATCTACCTCAAGACTGGCGATGAGAGCGGCTATGCCGCCAGTCGACGAAACGGGTGGGCGACCTTCTCCCGCGCGCAGCTGCTTGCCGTCCTGCGAACAGGGGAGGACCTCGACAACGACGTGCTGCGCGAATTCACGGCGCATCTTGAGGGCATCGAGGACGCCGTGAACGCGTACCGCACCCTTTCGCTCGACCAATGGAAGCACCATGCCTGGCGCGGCTTGTTCCTCGACCTTCAGGCACCGCTGGGCGATGGCGACTGGGACTACGTTCCGAATCCGAACGGCGGGTTCATGGGGTTTTGGTGGGGCTGGCGCGAGGTCCCAGGCGGACGGGTCTATCTCCAGCTCGAGGAGGAGAGGCTCGTCCTCAAGGTCGAGGCTGGCCAGGGCCAGTCTCGGTCGGAGGTCCGCGACCGCTTGGTCTCCCAAGTCGCGAATGGAATGCTCGGTGACCTCGGCGCTCGCTTCGAGCGCCCGGCGCGGCTGGGCCACGGTGCCTATATGACCTTTGCCCGTCACAAGGGCGACTACCGAGCGACTCGACCCGACGGCCTATCGTTGGACATGGAGGCCACGCTCGCGCGGCTCCGTGAGTTACAGGGTGCGGTCGAACTGCTGGCTAAAGGCTAGGTGCGCGATTGGTCCCGCTCCCGTGGGTCGATGCCTGCCATCGACGCCGGGACTGCTCCGCTCGCACGAGTTCGCGCCAGAGACCCGGCGCCGTGGGGTCGGGCATCGGCGCGGCGTCGGCGGCGCTCCCGTTGCAGCGGGCTGAGTTCGGCGCTCTGGATTCCATCCGCAGGCGCTCCTGAGCCAGCCGCGACCCTCGGCACTATACCGAGAAGGCCCTGCATGCGCGAAGGCGCTCCGCCCCGAGCCTGCGCTTCGCGCGCCGGGCCTGTCGCTCCGCACCAGACACCGCGCGTCGGGCGGAGGCGGGCCACTTCATCCAATCCGTTACCGCGCCCCGCGGGGCGAAGCCGGGTTGAGGGCGGGCACCCGACCGTGCGACGTTCCCTCAACGCGACCTTAGCAACGCGACCCGTGGTGTCGGGATCGCGCGAAGGAGTATCGATGGCCGTCAATTCGCGCCAGCGCAACCTGCGCGTCCAATTGCGCTTGGCGAGGGTCGGCTGGAAGGCGCTGGCCTCGACCGCGCACCCGGTCCTGGTGCACATGGTGGCGATGCGCCGCTGCAACCTCTCCTGTAGCTACTGCAACGAATATGATCGCCACTCGCCGCCGGTGGCGACCGAGGCGCTGCTGGCCCGGGTCGACAAGTTGGCCGAGCTCGGGACGTCGGTGGTCTCGCTCAGCGGCGGTGAGCCCCTGCTGCACCCCGAGCTTGACGCCGTCATCGCCCGCATCGACGCGCGCGGCATGCTGCCCGAGCTGCTCACGAACGCCTATCTGCTGACAGCCGCGCGCATCGAAGAGCTCAACCGCGCCGGCCTGGCGCGGATGCAGATCAGCATCGACAACGTCCGCCCGGACGACGCCTCGAAGAAGAGCCTCAAGCTGCTCGACGCGAAGCTGTGCCTGCTGGCCGAGCACGCCGAGTTCGGCATCAACATCAATTCGGTGCTGGGCGGCGGCGTGGCCCACCCGGAGGATGCGCTGGTGGTGGCCCGCCGCGCGCGCGCCCTGGGCTTCAGCACCACCGTCGGCATCATCCACGACGGCGGGGGCGCGCTCCGTCCGCTCGGCGAGCGCGAGCGCGCGATCTACCACGAGGCGCGTCGCATCGCCGGCTCGCTGCTCGCGCCCTTCACCCGCTTCAAGAACAACCTCGCCGCCGGCCGGCCCAACACCTGGCGCTGTCGCGCCGGCGCGCGCTACCTCTACATCTGTGAGAATGGGCTGGTGCACTACTGCTCGCAGCAGCGCGGCTACCCCGGCACGCCCCTGGCGCAGTACGGGCCCGCCGATCTGGAGCGCGAGTTCAACGCCGTGAAGGCCTGCGCGCCGCTCTGCACGATCGGCTGCGTCCACACCGTCGGCGTGTTCGACAACTGGCGGCGGCCGCAGCGCGGCCTCGGCTTCGGCGGCCACGGCGCGTCGCCGGCCCAGCCGCCGGCGGAGGCGCTGGCGGACCCGCTGGCGACGCCAGGCGACGCCAGGATCGGCGGCGGGTGAGGCTGAGACGCGGCCGAGCACGGCGCGCGCCAGGCGCCGGCAGTCCTCCGGCGTGGCAGGCGCTGCGCCCGCGCCATCCATCTGGGCGCGGGCGCCCGCCTCAACCGAGCGGCGGCAGCTCGGTGGCTTCGACCTTCTCGCGCAGGCGTTGGCGATAGCGGTCGAGCTGCTCGGCCACGTCGCGATCGCGCACGGCGAAGATCGCGGCGGCGGTGAGGGCGGCGTTCTGTGCGCCGGCGACGCCGATCGCCATCGTCGCCACGGGAATACCCGCCGGCATCTGGACGATCGCCAGCAGCGCGTCCAGGCCCTTGAGCGCGCTCGAGTCGATCGGCACGCCGATCACGGGGAGCGTGGTCTTGGCGGCCAGCACCCCCGGCAGGTGCGCGGCGCCCCCCGCCCCGGCGATGATCGCGCCGAAGCCCTGCTGGCGCGCGGTCGCGGCGAACTCGAAGGCGCGATCCGGGGTCCGATGCGCCGAAATGACGTGCGCCTCGTACTTCAGCCCCAGCTCGTCGAGCAACCGCGCCGCGTGCTGCATCGTGCCCCAGTCCGAAGCGCTGCCCATCACGATCGCCACACGCACGACCTCACCTCCTCCGATGAATCCGCAGGCCTTGTTTGCGGCTCATGCGGCGGCGCGTCCAACCGCCCGCCTGCTCGAGCCCCGGTTTCGAGCCTCGGTCGCACGACAGGGCTGGCGCCTGCCGCCCGGCGACACGGGCACGCGTCAGCTACCGCCGCCCGCCAGGTTCGACAGCACCGTGCCCCGCGTCACGCGCTTCATCACGCGATTGCCGCCCTTGAGCTGGGCCGCCTTCAGTGCGGCCAGCGCGCTCTTGACCAGGCGCGAAAAGGTCAGGTCCTCGCCGGGCGCCATCCCCGCCAGGCCGACGCTGGCGGTGAGCTGCACGGCCTTTCCGCCGCCGCGGTAGGTGATCGTCATGATGCGCCGTTTGACGCGCCGCCCGACCTCCTCGGCCCCTGCCAGGTCCGTGTGCGGCAGAAAGACCAAGATGCGCTCGGCGGCGAAGTGAATCGGCATGTCGATCGCGCGCACCGACTTGGCGATCGAAGCGGCGAGCCCCGCGGTGACCTCCGGCGGCGGCGGAACGAGCACAGCGCCCCCGGCAGGCGCCGGCAGCGGATCGATCCCGACGACCATGATCGCCAGCGGATAGCCGTAGCGCTTGGCTCGCCGCACCTCCAGCGCGAGTTGGTCCTTGACCTGCTCGAAGCTGTGGAAGCCGCCCGGTCGACGCGGCCCAGCGGTGCGCTGCAGCCGCTGTTCCAGCTCGGCCACCGAGCCACGCAGGTCGATGAGCTGCCGGCGGAGCCGGCCGAGCTGCCGAGCCAGCGAAACGAAGCTCTCCAGCGCGGTGGCCGTGAAGGGGCGGCGCAGGTAGCCGTCCGCTCCCATCTTGGCCACGACCTCGGCGTCCGTCTCGTCGACCGCGCCGAGCAGCGCCGCGATCGGCAGCGAGGCCCCGCTGAACTCACGCAGGTAGTGGCAGAACTCGACCCCGGGCGCGCCGGCAGCCACCAGCAGCGCCACCAGGGACTCCTCGCTGAGCGCAGCCGTGGCCTGCTCGGCGGTGGTCGCCCCGATCGCGCGATAGCCCGTCTGCTCGACCAGTGCCAGCGTGCGCTTGAGCGCGCTTGCCTGCGGCTCGTAGACCAAAATCGAACGCTGCAGCTCGCTCATCACCCGAACCACGCTCAACGAGAGCGGCGTGAAGGACTATAGGGGGCCGTTTCCGCCGCGGTCAAGCGCTGCCGGCGCGCTCTCATCAGTCTCGGTGCAGACGCGCTCGATGCGGCACGCCAACCGACCGCGCTGCAGTCGCGCGTGGACCCGGGCGCCTACCGCCACGGTCGCGGCGTCGCGCAGAATGCCCCCGGCCTCGTCCTGGAGCACGCTGTAGCCGCGCGCGAGCACCGCTAGCGGGCTGAGCGCGTCGAGCGTCGCGACACAAGCGCCCAGCGCCACGCGGTCGCGTTGGAGCCGGGCCTGAGCCGCAGCCGTCAGCGCGGCCAGGAGCTGCTGCAAGCGCCCCGCGCTGCGCGCCACACGGGTGCGGGGATGCGCCTGCCCCAGTCGTTGCCGCTGTTGGTCGAGCCGCTGGCGGCGCCGGGCGCAGGCGCGCAGCTGGGCCGCGTGCAGTCGGTTGCTGGCATCGTCGAGGCGCATTCGCCCGCGATCGAGCAGCCCGTGCGGCGAGACCAACCGGGCCTGCAGCCGCGTCAGCCGCAACCGCTGGCGCTGCAGCCGCTGGTGGGCGGCACGTGTCAGCCGCGTCTGCCAGTGCCCCAGCTGCTCGCGTAGCTCTCGCAGCACCGGCACCGCCAGCTCGGCCGCGGCCGAGGGGGTGGCGGCGCGGCGGTCGGCGACGAAATCCGCGATCGTCACGTCGACCTCGTGGCCGACGGCCGAAATGACGGGCGTGCGCAGCGCGAAGATCGCCCGCGCGACGCGCTCGTCGTTGAACGCCCAGAGGTCCTCGAGGCTGCCGCCCCCGCGCCCGACGATGATCAGGTCGGCGCCCAGCGCATCGGCCCGCGCGAGCGCGGCGCAGAGCTCCGCCGGGGCCTCGGCGCCCTGCACCGCCGTGGGACAGACGATCACGCGCACCGGGCAGCGATCGTGCAGCACCCGGACGATGTCATGCAACGCCGCGCCGGTCGGCGAGGTCACGACGGCGATCGTCCGCGGCAGCAGCGGCAACGCGCGCTTGTGTCGCGGGTCGAAGAGGCCCTCGGCCTCGAGCCTGCGCCGTAGCTGTTCGAAGGCGAGCTGCAGTGCCCCCTGCCCAACCGGCTCGGCGTGGTCGGCCGTCAGCTGGAAGCGGCCGTAGCCCTCGTAGATCGTCAGGCGGCCCCGACAGCGCAGCTGCTGGCCGTCCTCGAGCCGGAACTTGAGCTGCTGCGCGGCGGAGCGGAAGATCACGATCGGGAGCTGTGCCTGCGCGTCCTTGAGGGTGAAGTAGCAATGCCCCGAGCTCGGCCGGCGCAGATTGGAGATCTCTCCCTCGACCCACACCAGCGCGAAGCGCTCCTCGACGCAGCGCGCCGCCAGGCGCACGAGCTGGCGCACCGCGTAGACGGTCGGCTCCTCGACGGCGGGCTCGGGACGCCCAGGCTCGGGCTCGGGACGCCCAGGCTCGGGCTCGGGACGTACAGGCTCGGGCTCGGGACGTACAGGCTCGGGCTCGGGACGCCCAGGCTCGGGCTCGGGACGTTCCATGAGCGTCAACTGCAGCGGACGCGTCGCCGGCGCGTCCTCGCCGCTGGCTGCGGTCACAGCGCCCGGCCCTTGTAGCTCTCGACGCCCTCGCGGACGGTCTCCAGATCGCGCGTGGCCTTGAGCTTGAGCTGCTCGAGCGGCTCGCGCAGTCCGCAATAGGTCCAGCGGGCACCCTCGCGGCACAGCGCGACGTCCTCGCCGCCGCTGCGCCAGGCGACGCGCTCGCCCTTGGGGTCAGCGCCGGGCGCGGCGCGCAGGCGCGCGAGCCGGGACAGCGTGCCGCTGCTCCGGCAGTAGGCCGCCCAGTAGCCGGCGACATCCTTCACGCCAACGAGCAGCTGCGTGCGCTGCAGCTCGCCTGCCTGACGCGCGGGGGGATAGTAGGCGAGCACATTGTCGCGCTGCTCCTGCTGCGCGCGGAAGGCCGACATCAGCGACCACTGGCTCTGCTGGTCGAGCAGGTCATAGAGGGTCTTCGCGTCGCCGCGGCGCGCCGCCTCACCCAGCGCGACGAAGACCTCCTCGGCGCGCAGCGGCTGCGCGCGCCGACAGCCGAGCGCGAGCGCAAGCAGCGCCGAGGCCCAGAGGGCGGCGCGCTTCGAGCTCGAGCAGGTCGCGGGGCAGCGCATGCGGCGCGCAGCGTAGCCGCAGAGCGGGGCCCGAGGCAAACGCGCCCGCCGCTCCTGACCCATGCTCCGCTGACCCATGCTCCGCCTTGTCAGCCGCGGAGGCCTAGGCTACAACGCCGCCCATGCATTGCTGTGGCCTGATCGTGGCCGGTGGACGCGGGCGGCGCTTTGGTGGGCAACGACCCAAACAGTACCGCATGTTGCGTGACCGACCGCTGGTGGTGTGGGCGCTCGACGCGTTCCAGCGCTGCGCGCGCATCGACTCGCTGGTGCTGGTCGTGCCGGCCGAAGAGCGCTCGCGCAGCCAGCAGCTGCTGAGCTCGTACGCGTTCTCCAAGCTGCACGGGCTGTGCGATGGCGGAGCGGAGCGCAGCGACTCGGTGCGCAACGGTCTGCTGGCGCTGCCGCCGGAGGCCACGCACGTCGCCATCCACGACGCCGCACGGCCACTGGTCAGCCCGGAGCTGATCGAACGGGTGGTGCGGGTGGCGGCGGAGAGCGGCGCGGCGCTGGCGGCGCTGCCGGCGACCGACACGGTCAAGCTCGGCCGTGACGGCCAGGTCGAGCGCACGCTGGAGCGCGGGGTCGTTCACCTGGCGCAGACGCCGCAGGTCTTCTCCGTCGCGCTGCTGCGTGAGGCCTACGCGCAGTGGGAAGCGGCGGGGCGCGCGCCCTTGACCGATGATGCCCAGGTCGTCGAGCTCTACGGTGGCACGGTGCGCCTGGTCAGCGGCGAGACGACCAATCTCAAGGTCACGGTGGAGGAGGACCTGACGCTGGCCGAGGCGATCCTCGCCAAGCAGCAGGTGCGGGTCCGGCTGCCGCGCAGCGGGGTCGGCTACGACGTGCACCAGCTCGCGGCGGGGCAGCGCCTGATCATCGGCGGCGTCGAGATCCCCTTCGAGAAGGGTCTGGTCGGCCACTCCGACGCCGACGTATTGGCCCACGCCATCGGCGACGCGCTGCTCGGCGCCGCCGCGCTCGGCGATCTCGGCCAACACTTTCCCCCCAGCGATCCGCGCTACAAGGGCGCCGACAGCCTCAAGCTGCTCGCCGAGATCCGCGACCTGGTCGAGCGCGCCGACTACCGCCTGGCCAACGTCGACAGCGTCGTGGTCGCGCAGCAGCCGAGGCTGATGCCCTTCATCGGCGCGATGCGCGAGCGCCTGGCGGCCGCGCTGCGGATCGATCGCGACCGCGTCAGCGTCAAGGCCACGACGACCGAAGGACTGGGCTTCGCCGGTCGTGGCGAGGGCATCGCCGCCTACGCCACGGTGACCCTGGTACCGGCCTGAGCCCCAAGGGCCGCCGCGGTCCCGCGAGAGCTTGAGATGTCTGCCGAAGCGCAGCAGCCCCAGCCCCCCGTCGCGGCGGCGCCCTCGGCACCGGACGCGGGCCCGCGTCCGCAGCGCGCGCTGCCCACCGACGACGACGGGGTCGCTGCCGCGGAGCGACTGACCTTCGGCCGACGCCGCAGTCGCCACCCGCTGGTCAGCGTCGCGGTGATCGCGCTCTCGCTCTACCTGACCGGCCGCAACTGGCACGACCTGCGCTATTTCCTCGCGCCCCGCACCGCCCTCGACCTCGGCGAGGCCAACACGGCCCTGCAACGCCGGCCCGAGCGCCTCGCCGATCGCTACGTGCGGGTCGAGGGCGTTCCCGACCGCAAGCATGCCCTGCTGCTAGAGGGTCGGCTCGGCGGTCAGGAGCACTTCTATCGCCTGCTCGGCGCCGAGAATCGGCTCTACGTGCGCTGGCCACGGCCTTCGGCCGCCGCGGGGCCCGCCGACCAGCGCAGCCTCCCCGGGGTGCACCTCGGGCGCCTGGTGCCGCTCGCGCGGCTGCCCTATGCCAGCGCCGTTCGCGGCTATCTGGCGCGCACGATGTCGATCGCTCACGACTTCGACTTCGGCCCGCTCGCGGCAGCCAGCGCCCACCGCGCCAGCACCGCGGTCGATCGCAGCGGGCGCAGCGTGCCGCTCGCCGCCGACACACTGTTCTGGATCAACGTCGCCTTCGCCGACGAGTGGATCGTCCAGCTCCCGCGCCGCAGCTATCCGCGCGCCGAGCAGGCCGCCGCGCTGCTCGCGCGCCTGGCGCTGCCCCACACGGAGGATAGCGAGTCGTCCCCCAGCGCCTGGCGCTACGTCGTCGTGGCGCGCGGCACCGAGCTGCAGCGACTGCTGCAGGCGCTGCGCGCCGCCCCCACGACCGGTGCCCTGTTGCGGCGCCAGGTCGGCTACACCGCGCGCTGGGATCAGCTGCGCTGGGACGCCGACACTCTGACGCTGGCCTTCGACGACGCCACGGCCCCGCCGCGCTACGAGCTACGGCCCGCGAGCGCAGCGGGACGTCCGGCGCAGCTCGTGGCGCGGCGCGGCGCGCCCCTGCGCTTCGGACGCAACGAGCTCTTGTACCTCAGCACGAGCACACCCTTTGTCTTACCGGCCCAGGCGATGGTCGTGCTCGCCGGCGAGACGCCGGGCCAGCAGTGGCCCAACGCCCTGCTCCAGGTGCTGCTGCTGGTCTTCATCGGTGCCAACGCCGGGGCCCTGCTGCGCGCCTTCCGGGCCTACCGTGCCGGGCGCCCGCGCGAGAGCTGAGAGCCAGATGCGCCTCTACGACACCGCCACGCGCGCCAAGGTCGCGTTCGAGCCGCTGGAGGCCGGCAAGGTCGGCATCTACGTCTGCGGACCAACGGTCTACGACTACTGCCACGTCGGTCATGCGCGCTGCTACGTCGCCTTCGACGTGATCGTGCGTTACCTGCGCCAGCTCGGCCTGGCCGTGACCTACGTGCGCAACGTCACCGACATCGACGACAAGATCATTCGCCGAGCGCAGGAGCAGGGCGAAGAGCCGCTGGCGCTCGCCGCCCGCTTCACCGACGCCTTTCACGACGACATGCGGCGTCTCGGCAATCGGGTGCCCGACGTCGAGCCGACGGTCAGCGGGCACCTCCCCGAGATCATCGCGCTGGTCGAACGGCTGGTGGCCAGCGACCACGCCTATGTCGTCGAGGGCGACGTCTACTTCGCGGTCGATCGCTTCGCCGACTATGGCGCGCTCGCGGCCCGCCAGCTCGACGAGCTGCAGGCCGGTGCCCGCGTCGAGGTCGATCCGCGCAAGCGCAGCCCGCTCGACTTCGCGCTCTGGAAGGCGGCCAAGCCGCTCGAGCCCTCGTGGCCGAGCCCCTGGGGCGCGGGTCGGCCGGGCTGGCACATCGAGTGCTCTGCGATGAGCGAGCGCTATCTGGGCGCGACCTTCGACCTGCACGGCGGCGGGATGGACCTGGCCTTCCCGCACCACGAGAACGAGCGCGCGCAGTCGCGCGCCAGCGGGGGCCCCACCAGCTTCGCGCGCTATTGGCTGCACAACGGCTTCATCAACGTGCGCACCGCCGAGCTGGGCGAAGAGAAGATGTCCAAGTCCCTGGGCAACTTCTTCACGATCCGCGAGGTCTGCGCGCGGCACGAGCCGGAGGCGCTGCGCCTCTTCCTGCTCGGCACGCATTACCGCAACCCGATCGCCTTCGAGATCGAGGCCCGCCCCGAGGGGCCGACCTTCCCGCTGCTCGAGGAGGCCGAACGCCGCCTGGGCTACGCCTACCGCACCGTGCAGCGCGTGCGCAGCGCGCGCTCCAGCGCCGCGGGCGCGGCGCGCTCGGGCGCGGCGCCGGCGGGCCCAGCGCCGGCGGGGAGGGGCCCGGCCGTGCTGCCACCGGCGGACACCTTTGGCGAGCGCTTCGCCGCGGCGATGGACGACGACTTCAACACCGCCGCCGCGCTCGGCCTGCTGGCCGAGCTGCTGGCCCAGGCCAACAAGCTGCTCGATCAAGCGAAGGGCCAGCCGCGTGACGTCGTGGCGCGCACGCTCGAGGCGATCGACGCGGGCCTCGTGACGGTCAGCGCCGTGCTCGGCCTGCTCGGCGACGACCCGCAGGCCTTCCTGCAGCGGCGGCGCGACAAGCTCTGCCAGGCCCGCGCCATCGATGCGACCCAGGTGGCCGCGCAGATCGCGGCGCGCGGGGCGGCACGCCGCGCCAAGGACTTCAAGCTGGCCGATGCGCTGCGCGCCGAGCTGAGCGCCCTGGGCGTCGAGCTGATGGACCGACCCGACGGCACGACCGACTGGGTGGTGCGCGAGGAACCCGTATCGGCAACACCCTGAGCACGGGCGCCCGGCGCGCCCGCACCCCGGCGCGGCGGTCGCCCGCCGCGTCCCGAGTCCCTAACCCCGAGAGTCGAGCATGAACCGCATCTCCCCGCTCCGTCCACGCGTGTTGGTCGCCATCATCGGCATGTTGGTCGCCACCGCCTCGGCCTGCTCCAAGCGCCATCCCTCGGAGGGCGGCGCCGCGCTGGCCGCCCCAGCCGGCGCCACGTCGCCCGGCGCGAGCGCCGCACCGCTCCGCGCGAGCGGGCCCTCGCACGACGTGTTCTCGCTGCCCGACAACCGGCTGCTGGCGCACGTGCTCTGGCAGGATGGCCTGGCGGTGTTGGCCGGCCAACCCGGCGTCGCCAAATACCTGGCCTTCGGCCGGCCCTGGCGGACCTGGAAGATCAACGCCCGCGAGCAAGGGCGGGCCGTGGCCGTGGCGATCCGCAGCACCAGCTGGCTGGTGCTGCCCTTGAGCGCCGAGCAGACCAGCGGTCCCCACGCCGCGCGCGCCTTGACGCTGGAGTTGCTCAGCCCCGGGGAGCAGGGCCTGCACGTCAAGCTCAACGACACGGCCTTACCGATCGCGCGGCTGGCAGCGGGTTGGCAGCGCTTGGTGCTGGCGGTGCCGGCGGGCGCGCTGCGCCCGGGCGAGAACCGCGTCGAGCTGGTGTGGGCCAAGGCCGGCCCGATCGCCGGCGAGGCGCGCGCCTACGCGGCGCTCGACTGGCTGCTGCTCGCGCCCACGGCCCCGCCTGCCGACAGCCGTCCGGAGCTGTGGCGCAAGGACGCGCTGTGGCTGGCTCCCGGCGGCGGCCTGGCCTACTACGTCTTCCCCTACACGGGCAGCCGGCTACGCCTCCGCGTCGCCGGGGCGGAGACCGGACGCTGCGAGCTGCTCGTGCGCTGGGCAGGCGAGCGCGGCGGCGGCGCGATGGCCGAGCAGCGGCTGGCGCTCCCCGCGGCAACGGGCGGCGGCGCCGAGCTGCAGCTCGATCTGGCGCCGATCAGCGAGCAGGTCGCGCGCCTCGAGCTGCGGGCCAGCGGGGCCAACTGCAGCGGCCTCGCCCTGCCCGAGGCGGCGATCGCCCGCGCCGAGGCCGCGCCGGTGGTCAAGCGCGGCCCAGCGCCGCGGAACGTGATCTTCTGGATGATCGACAACCTCCGGGCCGATCGCCTGCGCCTCTACAATCCGCGCACGCGCGTCGAGACGCCGGCGATCGACGCCCTCGGCCGCGACGGCACGGTCTTCGAACGCTCCTACATCGTCGGCACCGAATCACGCGTCAGCCATGCGTCGATCTGGACCGGCGTCTACCCGAAGCAGCACGACTTCATCGGGCCCAAGGCCCGGCTCAGCCTGGCCTGGACGACGATGCCGGAGGCCATTCGGCGCACCGGACGACGCGCCGTCGCCTGGACCGCCAACGGCAACATCAGCGAGTTCTGGGGCTTCGGTGAGGGCTGGGACTTCTTCCGCAACACCCTGCACAAGGGCGGGGGCCTGACCGCCAAGGATCTCGCCGATCACGCGATCGAGCACATTCGCAAGCAGGGGGACCAACCCTTCTTCCTCTACCTCGGCACGATCGATCCGCATGTCTCGTGGCGCGGACGCCAACCCTGGCTCGACCGCTACGACCCACAGCCCTACCAGGGCAAGTACACCACCAACATGATGGGCCCCGACTGGGATCGCCTGGCCGGCAACCCCGAGCGCGCCTCGGCGCGCGACCGGCAGCGGATCGCGGCGATCTACGACAGCACCGTCTCCTACAACGACCAGCAGCTCGGTCGCGTGCTGCAGGCCTTGACCGAGCGCGGCCTCGCCGACCAGACGATGATCCTGATCACCGCCGACCACGGCGAGGAGCTCTGGGAACAGGGGCGCATCGGTCACGGGGGCTCGCTGCGCGAGACGGTGGTGCAGGTGCCGCTGATCGTTCACTACCCGCCGCTCTTTGGCCGTGGCGTGCGCGTACGCGAGGGCGCCGAGGTCGCCGGCGCGATGGCGACGATCCTCGATGCGCTGGGCGGCTCCATCCCCGCCGCCGTACAGGTGGCCTCACTGCTGCCGCTGAGCCAGGGCGTGGGGCGTGGCTACCCGCGACCGGCCTTCGCCTCGCAGTACGAGCTGGCGCACACGCTGCGGCTCGAGGACTACAAGCTCTGGGTCGGCGGCAAGGGCGAGCCCCGTCTCTACGACCTCGGCGCGCCGAGCGGCGAGCGCACGGAGG
>Ga0268298_10001438_pt1 | contig 28115 bp, 26 predicted proteins | sample WWTPWeurt_MetaG_FD_194462 | JGI IMG/M metagenome (GOLD analysis project Ga0268298, IMG submission 194462) | Activated sludge microbial communities from WWTP in Nijmegen, Gelderland, Netherland - WWTP Weurt | ecosystem: Engineered > WWTP > Aerobic digester > Activated sludge | place... | reverse complement strand
ATTCCTACTGTTCGGAGTCGCCCGAACCGAAATTCATGCTGGTATCTTCTTCTTCCGCCATACGTTGCGACAGGCCACCGACGACATCCACCATGCCATAACCCTGGTTGGTGTACATGCCGATGCCACAATCCCAGATGAACTTTTGTACTTGCGGATGCGCGTGCAAGGCGAACGGCAACAGGTAACCGAAGATCGGCAAACTGTCGTTGTTCTTGTAAATACGCGCGAACTTCTTGTGCGTGTTCAGGATCTTCTGAATGTATCCCGGATCCGGTGTGATCTCGAACTCGGCGAAGTCATGGAGTTGTTGCGGCGTGAATCCGGCCCGTTCCATGTTTTCCATCAGTACATCATAGAACGCGTCGGAGAAGTCCTGCTCTCTGGGATCCAAGGGATCCGGAATATTCCCCTCCGGATCGCTCTCAAAGGGTCCCTGAGGAACCATCGGTGAAATACACACGTATTTCATTACCTGGTTGAAGTCAGGGTCCGAAATGACTTCCGAAGCCTTGGGGACTAACGTCAGCTTGGCGAACGACACAAGGCGTCGCTCAAATATCCGACGAACCCACTCTTCCGCAAACTCTTTGTCCGGTGCGGAAAGTACCAGCGAGACTTTGGAAGACAGGAACCGGATCTGCCCGTTCTGTACCTTCGAAGTTCCCTTCAGGGAAGAGAAATTATAGAAGGGTGAACTGATCGGCATTTCACGAATCACTTCGTCCATGAAAGCGGAGATGATCTTTTGGTGGTGAAGCGGAACGGTACCACTGCTTCCATGCACCTTGAGAAAAGAGATCTTGATACGCATTGTATAGGTAGGTAAAAAAATTTCCCTTTAGAAAATCCGGACCATCCCGGTGGAATGCAAATTTAACGTTTTTAAGCGGAAAATGGAATAATTACACGGAATTCATCCCAGATTCTGCATCCTTAAACTACCGTGATCGGTATTTTGTTTCCGCGGACTGTTGTTTTTCATCTGATAATGAAGGTACTACTCCCCGGATGGCGATCGAAAAAAGAGATGCGTAAAGGTCATCCACAAAATCCGGAGATAATGGCCAAAAGTAGGCTTGCGGATGAACTCCATATTCAACCGGATCTTGTCCGGTAAGATGATCTCCCGGTAATGAGCCTCGGGGTCTCCGGCTTTACTTAGTCGTTCGTTCTCGTTGGCATAAACGATGGAGGCTTTGTCGGTGATGCCCGGTCTTACGCGCAGCACTTCCCGCTGTTCCGCTGTGTACAGGGCAACATAACGTTCAACTTCCGGACGGGGACCGACCAGACTCATGTCGCCGCGAAACACGTTCCACAATTGCGGCAATTCGTCAAGCTTCCATTTACGGAGAAACTTCCCCGCCGGAGTGATACGCGGGTCATGCGAGCCAACCGTGATCAATCCTTTCTTGTCGGCATCGGGATACATTGTCCGGAACTTCAGTAACGTAAAAGGCACTGCATCCTTCCCGATGCGTTGTTGACGGAAGATGATTGCGCCCCTGGAACCCAGCCGCACCCAGAGTGACAGCAGCACCAGCAAGGGTGAAAATACGACCAAACCCAGGCCGGAGAATACGATGTCGGCTAACCGGATCAGGATACGATGGAACATGCGGGTTCCTCAATAAACATCCTTACTGATCCAATTATAGATGTCATTCAACACCGTTTCAGAAAAATTCGCGCTCTTGTTGTACTCCGCAGGTTTGCTTTTCCCTTCGCCGGCGATGAAGAAGTGATTGAGTTGAGGATACATTTTCATCGCGGTAGGCTTTCTTCCCTTCAATTTTTCCTCCCAGAGTTTATAATCTTCCGTCGTTACCTGGTAATCCCGTTCACCCTGCATGATGTACAAGGGTCCCTTCATTTCACGAAAGGCGGTAAATGCATCGTACCTGTTCAGGTCGATCCAATAACTGGCCGGCAACGAAAGATGTGTCAATGTATCTTTTGAATCAGCATGAAGGTTTTTGATGATCCCCTTCTCACGCTCCAGGCTGTCGAGCAGTTGCTGGTACTTCTCCTGCTTGCCATCCAGCGCAACGATGTACTTGGCCTGATCTACGAACAGGTCTTCCAGTCGGCGGGCATTCGGGCACAAGGCAATATACCCAGCCGCATGCTTTCGTAATCCGGAAGCAATCCTCGGCAGCACATGCGCGCCCAGACTGTGTCCTAGAACATACACCCGACCGGGATTGATCAGTGAATCACGCTGCAGCCACTCGGCAGCAGCGACGGCGTCCTGTATGGTTTCTTCCTCCACTGTGTAATCGGAACGGCTGGTAAACTTATCCCGGTAGATCCGGGTGCGTTTCTCGTACCGCAATACGGCGATGCCCTTGGTCGCCAGTCCCAACGCCAGGTCTTTAAAAATCTTCGTACCCCCCACGGACTCGTCCCGATCATTCGGTCCGGAACCATGCACCAGCACCACGGCGGCGAAATACTTTCCTTTGCTTGGATAGGTCAGTGTACCAGGCAAGCGGTACGGTCCGTTTTCAATGATGACTGATCGCTCAGAAACTTTTGTGCTATCGTAATAAGAAGGCAGTTTGTATCGCTCCTTTGAATCGGCGGGTATGAAGAAGAGACCCTTGACTTTTCCATTGCTGCCAAAAACCAATTTGAAGTCGATGGATTTCTCGCCAAAGAGACAACGTTGGATCACCATGGTATAACCAGGCTGCTGCTCATCGGTCGTGGATTGCACTTCGCGGAAAGGACCCGCGTTCCGTAGCATGTTGTTCCACACCGAGGACAATTTTGCCGTATCAATTTTGGCGGCGGCGGAGCTGTCGAGCTGGTCGACTACCTTGCCATACTCGCCTCCTTTTATCCACTCCAGGATCTGTTTCGCCCGGACGCGATCACCCGGCTTTGGGGGCTGGGCGCTGATGTGCAGGCTCAGCAGGAGCCAGAAGAAAACGGATGCTACAGAAATGGAGCGAATCCATGACTTGATGTGACTTGCGGTCATAGTCGGGTGATATCAGGTTTTAGGTAATACTGCCAGGTCGAGTTCGGCCGTAACGGCTTTGGCGACAACCTCGACTACCGTCGAGCGTTGTTCCTCTGTAAGGTCATAGAAGACCGGGAGCGATACCTCCCGCTCATAGTTCCGAAAGGTATTCGGATACTTCCGGATATCATATCCCAGGCCACGATAGAAACTCATCATCGGGACCGGTATGAAATGCACATTGACGGAAACATCCTCGTGAGCGATCCGCTGGATGATCCGGTCGCGGGTCGCTTCATCGATTCCACGAATTCGAAGAGGAAACAAATGATAGGACGATTCGCAATCCGGATCAGCTTGCAGGGGCAGCTCCGCCCAGGAATAAGCTCCCAACTCGCGCCGATATGCCTCGCATATCGATTTCCGTTTGGGAAGCGTTTCGCTGTCGTACCGCGCTAACTCCACGAGACCGATCGCAGCGAGCAGATCGGTCATGTTCATTTTATAACCGGCTTCGACAATGTCGTACCGCCAGTTGCCCTTCTGCATTTTCGCCAGCGCATCCTTGTTTTGTCCGTGCAGGGACTTGACACAAAGTTCCTGGTAGATGGCCGCATTATCGAATCCCTCCGGAAGATTCAGCGCGACCGCTCCCCCCTCTGCCGTCGTGAGATTCTTCACCGCATGAAAGGAGAACACCGAGCAATCCGTGAGGGATCCGGCTCGCTGTCCGTGATACCAGGCGCCGAGGGAATGTGCGGAATCCGATAAGACGAGGATTCTCCCAAGCACCGATTGCTCCTTCGTCTTCGGCTTGAATCGGGCCCGAACATCCGGCTGCTGAACAAGAGCATTCAAGGCTCGGTAATCGCATGGCCATCCGCCGAAATCGACCGGCATGATCACTTTGGTCCGCTCGTTGATCGCGGCGGTCACCGCCTCCGGGTCCATATTGAAATCATCGCGCACATCGGTAAAGACCGGAGTCGCTCCGCAGTGTATGACCACATTGGCAGTGGCGCTATAAGTATAGGCAGGAAGAATGACTTCATCGCCCGGTCCTACGCCGAACCAACGGAGCATCAATTCCAGGCCGGCCGTGGCAGAATTCAAACAGAGCACAGCCGGCACCTTGCAATAGGCAGCAAGTTCCTGTTCAAAACGCTTCGTGCGGGGGCCGGTTGTTATCCAGCCTGACCGTAGCGCAGCCACGACTTCATCAACGATCGCCTGGTCGATCCGGGGTGGTGAAAAAGGTATCATGCGAGGTTGGCGGGTTGATCTTTTCGGATGGAATGTATGGAAGGTTTGATCAACTGAGCAGCGATCAGTTCGGCAGCATGGCCATCCCCATAAAAATGATGCCGGAACTCCGGCGGATTGTCCAACATCCAGAACACATGATTGACGATCCATTGCGGATCGGTGCCAACCACTTTATTGTAACCATGTTCGACCAGTTCGATCCATTCGGTTTCCGGCCGAAGTGTCACACAAGGCTTCTTACTGAAGAACGCTTCTTTCTGCAACCCTCCTGAATCCGTCATGACCAAAGCGCAACGATCCAATAACACGAGCATTTGCAGATAAGATGCAGGTTCTGTTAAGACGGCGGAAGTCTTGATGCCCAGTGCACCGATACGCTCGCGGGTACGCGGATGAAGCGGAAGCACGACCGGGATGCGCTGATGCACACGCTCGATCGCTTCAAACACTTCCCGCAGTCTGCCCGGGTGCTCGGTAGTCGCTTCCCGGTGAACCGTACACAAGACATAGTCCCCTTGCGGCATCTCTTGGGGCCAGTTCATACGTTCCTGCGCGATCGGCTGGAAATGCTGGAACGCGTCCAACATCACATCGCCGGAATGGATCAATTGCACCGGAAGATTATCGTAGCCTTCGCGGATCAGGTTCTGTCGCGCATTGTCGGAGGAGGTAAATAACCATTCCGACAAACGGTCGGCAACAACCCGGTTGGCCTCCTCCGGTACGTGAAGATTGTTACAACGCATGCCGGCTTCCACGTGGGCGATCCGGATACCCAGTTTGACGGCGGCAACCGCACCAGCCAGGGTACTGTTCGTATCACCATACACGATGAGCGCATCCGGGCGTTCCTGTTGAAATACCTGCTCCAGCGACTCGATCATTCTGCCGGTCATTGCTCCGTGTGAAAGTCGATTGATCCCGAGGTTATGGGCTATGACCGGAAACTCCAATTCCTTCAGGATATCATCCGACATGGAGGCGTCGTAATGTTGCCCGGTATGAACAATGATCTCCTCCACTCCACTTTGCCGACGCAGCGCACGGCTCAGCATGGCGGCTTTAATGAACTGGGGACGGGCGCCTACCAGGTTGATGATCTTCATACGAACCTTCAGGTGATTGGAGGTTCAAAAATACGGAATAAAAAAGCGCCCAAAAGACCACGCCAGCCTGTATTTCAAGCATGCTTTCCACCAGGAAATTGAAGAAGGCCAGTAGCAGAAATCCCGCAAAGAGGGGATCCCGTCGAAACCGCCAGGTTGCACCTGCCAGCATGGCCAATAGCAGCAAAACACCGGAAAGGCCAAGCGCAACCCACGACTGCAAGAACTGATTGTGCGCATTGAGTTTCTTCTCGACCGCGGACGTCAGGCCTCGTTCCGCATATCGCTTCAGCAGCACATCTTTTACGTCGCCTGTTCCATAGCCGGTCACCGGAGCTTCCTGAATCAATGACCATGCAGCCGACCAAACATGCAAACGCGCCGAGGTCGATCGTCCGTCACTTCCGGAAATCGTATCCTGGGAGAGGTTCTGCTGCATGGCTATCACCCGGTTCTCCTCCGGCGGGATGACTTTCCATAGTGCGAGTCCGAAAATGAGGATATGTACCAAGGGTACAACGAAGGGACGGAACGATTTGGTCTTAAGACCGGATACCAGGGCTCCCAACGCGGTCACAAAAAACCATCCTGCAAATCCAGCCTTGCTGTTACACAGGAAGACCAGGAGGGAGAGCATGAGCAGCAGACTTCTTCGCAGGGCGCCTTTCAGCATCGGATCGGCACGGTTCAGCCAGAGCAGCAAGACGGCCGTGTCGGCATACCAGGCGAAATACGAAGGATGCAGGAACCGACTGAAATCCTGATAAAAAAATCCATGCAGCGACCCGGTGGCACTCCAGGTACGGATAGCAGGAAGGAGACAAGCGACGAATGCCAGGAGCAGCCCGGCAAGAAAGGCACGTACGAATCGTTGCCAATCCTGCGCTGATAATCTGCCGTGCATCATCACACAAATCGGCAGAATCAACAGCCCTGATTTGACCTGGATGTCAAAGAGCCCGAACGAGCGATTGTCGGAGTAAGCCAAACCCACTACATGCAACACCAGAAAGGCGACTGGCAGTAAGTACCACAACCGAAATTCCTTTATCCAAGGCTGAGCGCTACTATTTAGAATCGTTGTTAACAGGAAAAGGATCATCGCGACCGTGACGGCGCCATGTCCGAACGGCAGGGTCAGCGCCAGCAACGGCAAAGCCCAGCGCTTCAGCCGGCGCCAGGGAGCGTTGGGTAGAGGCTGTACCGTCGGTGTTTCCTGTTTCATATTGCTGAATATGGGGCTATCAACGACTGATTCCCGGATCCTGCACTTTTCCTTGTTGATTTCTCCGGAAGATCAGGAATCGCATGATACCGATCCAATACCCTATTCCATAGCTCAGGTGAATGGTTGGGAAGACCCGAATGAGTGCCCCCAGCAAAGAGCCGTTCCCTTTGGAAAGCCGAAGGGAAAAATAAACGACCATCATGAAGTATGCCATCAATCCTCCCAACCAGCACAACCCGATCATTGGAATCCAGAATGCGATCGCTGGAGGCAACAGGATTCCGGCCACCAGCAATGGAGGAAAGAGCTGACGGACAGTCGCCGGCTTTCGGAGTTTCCGGTTGACAAGCGGCTTGAATAATCCGTACTGGTAGAACATCCGGCGGATCTTGGACAGACGTTCACGGGCGAAATACCGGATCTTAAGGTCCGGCAGCAAAAGTATCTTACCTCCGGAACGGATGATTCTTCCATTGAATTCATCGTCCTGATTTCGGACCAACTCCTCGTCAAACAATCCGATCTCCTCAAAAAGCGGTCGCGGAAAACAGCCGAACGGGACGGTATCGACCAGTCGCGGACTGCCGCCACCCAGCCGATAGTCGGCATTCCCGATCCCGAATCGGTGCGCTGAGGCAAGCGCGATCGCCCGAGCCATGGGCGTATCCGATCCTGGTTCCGTTACCCATACACCACCGACATTTTGAACCCGGTTTTCGAGCAGGGCCCTGACCAACCGGCTGACATAGTCATTCGGGTAGATCGCGTGCGCATCCATGCGCAGGATCACTTCGCCCCTGCTCCGCCGTATGCAGGCATTCAGCGCGTGTGGCACTACACGTGCAGGATTATCCAGCAGATGAATAAACGGATAGCATCGTGCAAATCCTTCCACCTGTTGTCGGGTATCGTCTTCACTCCTACCGTCGGCGATGAGTACTTCCAGGTGCGAAGCCGGATAATCCTGAGAAAGGATATTCTCCAGCACTTTTCCGATGAAGCGGCCTTCGTTCCTGCACGGAATGATGATGCTGACAAAGGGTGTCTTATCCACGGTACACCTCCCGGATCAGGTAGTCGGTGCTTTCCTTCATGTACTTCACCATTCCCGGTGACTTGAAACGACCGGTGGAAGCGTGTTCCCGGTGTTCGAGCGTCAATTCCGGGATATAACGACATTCGCCCTGAATGGATTTCACCTGCTCTGCAACGTACAATTCTTCACCGAAAAGGAAGCCTTTAAAATCCAGGCTTCCGCCTTTCTCAAAATACCGGCGGTGAAACGCTAAAAAAGTTCCATGAAGAGCATAAACGCTCCTGGGCTCTTGGCCTGTGTTTCGGGCTGATCTGAAGGCCCGCTTAATATAAGCCAGACATTGATACAGTAAGTAGCTCGGATAAAAGCTGAAAACCCGGCGAAGAAAGCGCAAGCGGGAAACCGGATAGGGCCGATCGCTAAAAGGGTTTTGATGAAACTTGCTCAACGTTGAGAAAACAGCAGGAGCAGCTACATCTGCTCCTGCGGCCTTTTGGAAAAATACTTCGAAAAAATCGGGGCGAGTGAATGCCACATCAGAATTCATTACGATAAACCATGCCGGCTGCACCGCACGTATCGCGAGATAGCGTTCCAAACCGAAACGCGCGCCTCCCAGATAACCGAGATTCCGGGGCGCTAAAAAGATCAACACTTCAGGTAACTCCAAACCCAAGGACTCAAGTACCGCCGGGTTTACCGTGGCATTTACAACAATCAAGACCTCTACGCCTGCTGATTGAAACCTGCTTCGGTTGAGGCGGCAGAAATCCGCCACTTCAAGCTCATTCTCATAACAAACCAATATCAACAACGCTCTGGTCATTCCCGTGTGTTACTGGTGACCCTTTTCGGTTGTCGAATCAACCGGTCTTGGCCGCCACTTTCTATAAACTCGAGTAATGGTCTGCAGGAAAAAGCGCGACCCTGGGATCCGAAGAAACGCACTCCATAGCAATTGAACAAATCTGAACCAGAAAACATCCCGACGGTGCTTTTTGGGAGCGTCGTTCATTACCTGATCAAAATCGATTATTTCAGCTCCGGTATACTTCTTCCTGACCATTTCAATATACCGCTGGGGGTCATACTGAAATCCCATCCGAAGCAGCCAATAATATTCCAGTCCCCGGTAATTACGAAACAAGATCTTCTTCTTGATCATGGGAAGTCCTTGTTCCAACAATTCCGGCAAGAGGGCAAAACTTGGGTTCTCCGGGTAATCGATGCCTTTCTCGTTATACAAACCTTGAATCCGAACCCCTTCTCGTTGCATGAAGGCCGGCATGCCCAGTTCATAGGTCCAAATCACAGACCGATAATCGGAGACAATACCCTTTTCCAAAAAGTAACGGAACAGGAGCGGTATCGCCGTCCCGCGAATCACGAGAAAGTATGATTGAATGTGCGGGCTAAAGCGATTGCTTGCCACCATGCCGATGTATCCGGCAGCTGACGCTCGAATACGCTTCATTTCATCATCCAGCCGCCGGAAAAGAATGCAACTGTCATTCACAAGCGCAATCTCTCCGAATCGGTTCGCATCCAGCTCTGCCAGCGCTTTATACCACATGCCGAAATCGTATCCTTCATTTTTTACCTGCTTCAGCTCAATGGATCGTTGCTTTAGCCAGACGACCGCATCCTGACTCAGTTCGGTGGCCGTCGTCAGCAATACCGTCTGGTCAAAATGCCTGGTCAGTTTCTCGAGGTAGTAGGTAATATAGAAGGGAAGCCCGCTTCCGGCGAAGTGAGCGCTGAAAAGGACAATGGATGGCTTATGGTCGATCGACATTGGGTAAAGATGTCCATTGTGAGATTCCAGCCTTCATCACCTGTTGGTAATAGATCCTTTCTGTAGTCGGGTTGGCACTGTCCTCATACCAGGGCAAGTGTCGCGCTGCGTATGGCGGACTCGTCCGCCAGGCCTTACACTCTCCCCCACCTGTAACATAAGGCGCATATAGGGCGAAGGTTGTATCCACCTTCGCAATATAGTGCCCCAGGCTGTTTCGCACCTGCCAATAGGAAGACTCCCATCGAATCACTTCCTGCTTCCTTTCAAAATGATCCGGTAAGTCATCAATCCGGAGACTCAACCCCAGTTTATCGATTGCGAACTGCCCATGTAGTTGCTGATACAGGTAACCGACAACATCGTCCGGACACTGGTCATCCGGGACTACATCCGGATCAGTATAGACATAATAAGAATTCAGGAGGTAACGCAATTTCCTGCTCTTCCAGAGTGCCCGGTGACCGAGGTTTTCCCTTAGGTAAATCACCTGGTGCCTGGTCTTATGATAATACTCGAGCAACGGCGGATACGTTGAACCGTTGTCCAGCAGAATGATCTTTCGCATACCGGCGTTTTCCAGCCATTTCACCAAACGCTCCAGGTAGTTCAGCGTGTTGAAGCTATTGATGATAACCGGAATGTCACGATAATCCAATTCATCGAAGGCGCGGCGTCTGCGCCAGACGTCCAGGCGTCTCCTTAGGCGCATTCTCCCAAAGCGGAGCCGCAGGCGTAAAGCCGGAATGTTCAGTGTCAGGAGATCCCGCAGGAGACTTTTTACATTCATACGCTGATGCCCTCCCGCCTGATCAGCAGGCGTTCCTGATAGACAAAATAAAGAATTGCCGCCAACCACGCCGCATTGCCTGCTGCGGTACCCAGGGCGCAACCGGCTACACCGAAAAACCGCACCAGCAGTAGGTTCCCGCCCACACTGATGGTCGCACCGGCCAATATGGCCAGCAGCAACCGTTTAACCCGTTTTCGAAACACCAACAGATTTCCAGCCATTTGAGCCAACAGGCTGAAGTAATATCCGGAAATCATCATCGGGATCAATTGCAAAGCCGGATAATACCGCTCATCGACCATGAAGCGTGCTATGAACACCAAGATTATGGCGAGCAGCACAGTCGCGGGGACCAGCAACAGAGAATTCTTTCCCAGAGGTTGACGATAATCCCCGTTCCTGAACCGCTGGAGAACGCGCGGAGCATAAACGTTGAGGAACGGTTGCAACAACAAGGGGTCCAACAAGGTGCTAAACTTGGCGGCCACAGAATAATACCCCAGTTCCGTCATGCCGACATAGTGCAACAGGATCCAGCGATTGGCGCTGTTCATCAACCAAACCGACATCATACTCGGAATAAAAGGCAGGCTGAAAGGAAGAATCCTAAGGCTGTCGTTGCCGGGCCACCCGACGATACCACCCGAAGCATATCGGTGAAGTTTGACTATAGCATAGGCAGCACCCAGTGACATGGCGATCAACCCGGCTAAAACAATCCCCGGATAACCGGTCCGGAAGTACACGATCAGTAGTACATTCAGCAGGATGGCTATCACACCGAATACGACCTGCACCAGCGTAACCTCCAAACCCTTCAACTCCAGTTTAAGGATCAGGATATAAATAGTCTGAAAAAATGTCAAATAGGTTGTCGTAATCACCATGATCACTACCCAAAACTGAATGTCCTGAAAGACCAGCCCCTGAAAAAAGAAACAAATCAGCACGACCAGAAGGTGCAGAGCTAAAACCAATGTGCTGTAGAGACGGAGTACCTTCCGCAGGATCGCAAGACGTTGATCCCGGTCGTACCGGTAGAATTCCATGAAAAAATACTGAGCCAAACCCAGTCCACACATAAACTCCAGGACGCTGGCGAATGTGGATAAAAGTTCGAGCTTTCCAAATTCCTCCGGTGTCAATAAGGATGTATAGAGCGGGAGCAGGAAAAATGAAATACCCTTCAGGAACAGCGCGCCAAAACTGTAGATGAACAGATTCTTCAGCGTTCCCGACCTGATGTAAGCGGTAATCGTTCTGATCATCTTATTGCTGGGCTTGCAAAAGGCTCCGATAGGAGGCCGCGAATCGTTCCCGGTTGAAAAGCTGTTGCGCCTTATCGTGTGCAGCAGCCGACATCCGATTCAATCTCCTGCGATCCGCGTAAAGTTCCGAAATACTTCGCATCATGCCGGATACAACCTGATCCGCGTCTTCCGGATCAACGACAATCGAATCAATTCCGTTTTCCAGCACCTCTGGCAGGTCCCCGACACCGGTCGTTACAGGAACAAGTCCGTGCGCCATTCCTTCCATGATGGCCAACGGCATCCCTTCGCGTGAAGAGGTCAATACCACGACATGGGCATCCTCCAGAATCGATCGCATGCTATCCGGAGTGTTCACAACCCCTGCAAAGTCGCATGCCTGACGATCTTCCGGCAGGACGGCACCATACAAGTCGCCGACCAGGAGAAACCGAATTGCGGGATGCGATTTCCTCAACGCGGTAGCCAGTTTGCCGACAAGAAATACTCTTTTTTCCGGCGTACCTCTGCCCAGATAGACAACTGTGAACAATTCATCTGGCTTTGGGACCAGCACCGGCGGCACTGCGGTAGCATTCGGGATATGTAAAAAGCGCTCAGCCAGCACCGGATCTAGTCCATGCCGGCGGTAGAGCTCCTCCATCTGATGCATCGCCCGTGTACTCACGAAAACACGTCGATCGAACCGGTGGGCGACTGGAAGCGACCAGTGTTCAGACCCAGTCTCGGTACGATCCATAAATGCATGGATGAGGTCGATGAGCCGATGTCGCTCCGGAATCGAATCGATCATGTTGTAAAAAAACTCTGAATTGCTGCCGAACATCACAGTATCCGGAACTCGCCGAAAGAAGCGAAGCAGTACAAGCCTTGTTAAGTCACGAAAGACCGGATAGGTACACAAGCGACCGATATCGATCACCGTGGAAGTTCCCGCATAGGCTCCGGACACTCCGTTCTTCTGAGAAATCTTGGTGATGAACACTAAGGAAGTTGGTGACCCGACGGCTTCCACCAATTCCGAATGCACATGTTCCGCTCCACCAATATGATTGAATGGAAAGAAAAAAATCGGGCCGGGTCTCCGAATCGAATCTAACTGCAACCAGAGTCTTACAAGCTCCCACGAGAGCCGGAAGGGATTGGCCTGGATGATCTTGCCGGCCGAGTTTGCAATCCGTTTCACCGATCGCCAAACCGGGGTCCACCAACGGTCCACCAGTCCATACCAGGCTACCTGACGCTCAATGGTCGACCAACGCCCTGCTTGCTTTTGCTCGCGGAGATAGACTGCCCTGAAACGCTTGATCTTCCGGTAGCCTCGATTGGCAGCGTTACTCCGGACCGTTATGCTCGACACATGGACCCGGTACCGGACCAGCGGTTCGGCTATTTTGTGAAGGGCGAGACCATCCGACAACATTTCCAACCACAGACCCCAATCTTCACTACCCTCCAGGCTCGACCGGTAGGATCGTGAACGGTATTCCGCTGAGCGAATCATGGCAGTAGGATGCGCGAGGCAGTTGGTTCGGGGGCACGTTTTTCGGATCTGAGAAGGAGTTACCGCCGTCCGGTCTTCCGGCCAGTAACCGATAGCTGCGCCATAATGATCGATCAACTCGACGAAGGTGAAAACAGCCGCCGCGTCCGGATGCTTATCCAAATAATCTACCTGCAACTGAAGACGATCAGGGAGGTTAATGTCGTCAGCATCCATACGGGCTATGTAGCGCCCCTCGGCAACGGATATAAGTTCATTCAGGGAAACGGCAATGCCGGCATTCGTCGCGTGTACCATTATGCGCAGGCGCGGATCCTGTATACTGCGAAGAATCGAAAGACTATCATCGGAACTGGCGTCATCCAGGCAAATCAGTTCGAAATCCGAGTAGGTTTGATTCAGTATGCTCTGAATGGCTTCCCGCAGATAACGCGCCGCATTATGAACCGGCATGATGACCGAAACCGTGGGTTTGATCATAGACGAATCCAGTTTTGGGGCAAGAGATTCGAAGGCGTCGGCTCCGACTTGTACCAGGTCGCAGGGGCAACGACCTGTTGATCTCTTTTCACGCCCAGCCAGGCAGCCCACCAGCTATACGAACTATTGGCGATGATATGATGGTCGGCGTTCGCCATTCTGCTCAGGTCGTTCCAAGGATCATCGGTATCTTCTGCATTGGAAAAGACAACGTCTTCAGCCGATTGAAACAACGCCCGTGCAGCAGGAAGGTCATCGGAGTAGACCATGAATAACGGTCGATCCAGTCGTGAGCGCATCAGTTCCATTGCCGTACGATAATATGCCGGGCCGCAGGTCGCGTGATAGGCTGCAGCAACCGGGTTCGCGATGTAGTCGCCCAGTCGGACATGTACCGCTACCACGGGACGTTCGGCTTCAAACCGTTCGATACTTTTTTTCGGCAGAACTTCCCGAATGCGTTTTCGGAGGTCCTGGGAAGAGGATGTAAAATAAGATTCGCTTTGAAAATATCCCTTCAGAAGAATCTTTCCGGAAATCGAGTTCAATCGTGAACCCGCTATATTCCGGTCGGTCAGAAGGGTAACACCCTTCGTCCATCCCAAGACACGGAGAACCCGTTGCAACCTCGAATTTGCTAACGCCCAGTTTTGCCTAATCGCTTGGGCGTCTTCGAAAAGTTGGCGATCATTTACCAGGCGTGCGAGTTCAAAAGACCGTGGAGTTTCTCCCGGGATGGGTGCCTGACCAAAATATGCACTCTGGTCGAAAAACAAAGGTATCGACTTCAGAGTGCTAATGTGAAATCCGAGGGCATACTGAAACAATTGATTTCCTAATCCCCCTTGAAGCCTGACCAACACGAAATCTCCTGACGATTGTTGTATCATCTGAATGCACGGACAATCCGACCTGCTGTCTTACTCAAAAGGGTACGCGACTGCCTTCGGGCCCGCACAAGGTGAAGGGACAATCGAGCGCCGGTGGATAGCAGTTCGGGCCGAACATACAGCTGATCACCCGAAACCCTTCCCACCGTGCTGATGACCTTCTTGAATCCGAGCCGGTACATGAAAGCTTCCACTTCCTTTCGCAAGGGCTGCCCTTTGTACAACTCCACCGCTTCTACTTCCATCCAGACTGAAACCGTACGCTTGAGTAAATCAGCAGCCGGCGCGAGTACCATCAACTCTGCGCCCTGTACATCCACGTGCATGAAATCAATGCGTTCAAGTCCCAGTTCGGCACAACACGCATCGAGTCGCCGGGTGGTTACTTCGACGGAGTGGTCGAATCTCAACCAGGCGTGATGCTCTCCCATTTGTTCAGATGGGGGGAGCAAGGATGAACTCTTGTTGCCAAAATCCCATTCCGGGTTGGCTTCATGCCTCTCCGGTTGTCCTGAACTCAGGTAAAACCTGGCCTTTCCTTCCCGATCGCTCAATGCATACGGCAGAACCGTAACCCGTTGATTTACCTGGTAGCGGTTTAGGTTAGCGTTCAGCTTCTCCAGGTTATCGGTTCTGGGTTCAAAGGCAACGATCCTTGCCTGCGGAAACATCCGGGCATACCGAATTGACTCCTCCCCTTCACAGGCGCCAATATCCAAAATGACTAATGGGGCCTCCCGGTGAAACATTGCCCTTAACTCGGGCTCAATTTCCAACGGTTGTCCCAGGTAGGCATCAAGGGTGAGCATGCTTTTTTACTTGGCGTAATTAACCGAACGGGTCTCCCGGATGACGGTCACTTTGACCTGGCCGGGATAGGTCATTTCGTTCTGGATGCGATTAGCGATATCGAACGACAAAACCTCCGATTGCTTATCGCTGAGCTTCTCGCTTTGGACGATAACGCGGAGTTCGCGACCGGCCTGTATGGCGAAGGTCTTCTCTACTCCGGGGTACGACAAGGCCAGTGCTTCCATCTCTTTGAGTCGCTTGATGTACGACTCGACCACTTCGCGTCGCGCCCCCGGACGGGAACCGGAAATGGCGTCACATACCTGGACGATCGGCGAGATCAGGCTGTTCATTTCGATTTCGTCGTGGTGAGCGCCGATGGCATTGCAGACCTCCGGGTTCTCCTTGTATTTCTCGGCGAGTTTCATGCCGAGGATCGCGTGCGGCAATTCCGGTTCGTCGTCCGGAACTTTGCCGATATCGTGCAAGAGGCCGGCACGCTTGGCCAGCTTGGCGTTCAATCCGAGTTCCGCCGCCATGGTTGCGCACAAGTTGGCGACTTCACGGCTGTGCTGGAGCAGGTTCTGACCGTAGGAAGAACGGTATTTCATGCGGCCCACCATCCGGATCAGTTCCGGGGCAAGTCCGTGAATACCGAGATCGATGGTGGTGCGTTTACCAACTTCCACGATCTCTTCTTCCAGTTGACGTTTTACCTTGGCGACGACTTCCTCGATACGCGCGGGGTGAATCCGGCCATCGGAAACAAGTTGGTGAAGCGCGAGGCGGGCGATCTCCCGGCGAACCGGGTCGAAACAAGAGAGAATGATCGTCTCCGGCGTGTCGTCGACGATGATCTCCACACCGGTTGCTGCCTCCAGGGCCCGGATGTTCCGGCCTTCCCGGCCGATGACACGGCCTTTCACTTCGTCGTTCTCGATCGGAAATACCGTAACGGCATTCTCCACGGCGTGTTCGGTTGCAACGCGCTGAATGGTCTGAATGACGATCCGCTTGGCTTCTTTATTCGCGGTAAGCTTGGCCTCTTCCATGATGTCCTTGATGGACGACATGGCTTCCGTCTTGGCCTCCGCCTTCAGGGCTTCGACAAGTTGGCTTTTGGCCTGATCAACGCTCAGTCCACTGATCTTTTCCAGTTGTTCGACCTGGCGCTGGTGCAACTTGGCCAGTTCTTCTTTTTTACCCTCAAGGATCTGCAACTGGTTCTTCAGATTGGCCTGGAGCGTGTCGTACTCCTGTTGCTTCTTCTGGGTCTGCTCGACCTTTTGGGCCAGCTGCGATTCCTTTTGTTTGATGCGATTCTCAGCCGCAGCGATGTTTTTATCCTTTTCGCCGATGGATTTCTCGTGTTCGGCCTTAAGTTGAATGAATCGTTCCTTGGCCTCGAGAATCTTGTTCTTCTTGATGACTTCCGCTTCCAGTTCGGCTTCCTTGATGATCGACTGGGCCTTTGATTCGGCGGCGGTCTCCTTCGACTTCATGGTTCTGGCCATGACATATCGCGAAACCAGAAACCCGATGATCATGGCTACCAGTCCTTCGGCAATCAGAATGATGATTTGGCTATCCATATAGGTGCTTACTTATGTTGAGGCGGCTTATGCCGCTGGTTGACAATTCCACCGGTTACCCGATGGTCAATAAAAAACCCGCATCTGTCCCGGTACTCATAGAAAACCCCGCGATACAGGGTTGGAACCTCCTGGTTTCTCTGGTTTCTGCTGTCCCGGAGGATTCCCGCGAAGCGGGAGTGCAGCCTGCCATACTAACCACTGAGTTGGGCTCCAATGGTATTGAAGTGTTGAGTTTTTATAAGTGAATCGGAACTGATGCGGGATATTATCCCGACTCGGTGCAAGGGACCATCCGGCGAATCACTTCGACAGGACGACCGGTTCACACCGATTCGACTTCAAAGAACGATACCCTTTATTGGGATGGCGCTTCTTTGGACAGATATTCGTCCACCAAAAGCGTCAAATACTCAATCCGGTCGCCAACTTCGTCTTTTCCTGACGAGGCCGAGGCTGTATGATGACCCATTGATTCATTCGCAAACTGCAATGCGCACATGGCCAGCAGGTCCTGCTTATCCTTCACGGCGTAGAGTTCTTCGAACTCTTTCATCCGCTTATTGATCAGCTCGGCAGCCTGGGTCACGCGCTCGTGCTCCTCCCGGGTGATCCGGAGCGGATAGGTGCGATTACCAATGGAAACTTTGACCGACAGTAATTCTCCCATGGAGGGTTGATTCACTTATGCTGTTGGACATCGATCAGGGTAAGATTGCGGTCAATCTCGCCGATGATGTCACCGATCTTGCGTTTAATACCCGCCACCCGCTGACGTGCCGCTTGTTGCTCAACGTCCTGCAGGTTCCGGTACCCTTCTTCCACACGCCTGCTTTTTGCCCGCTCTTCGTCCAACTCCAACTGCAACCGTCGATTCTCGGACAGCAGTTCCTGACATTGTGCACGAAGGGTATCGTGCAAATGTATGAATTTATGGATGCGGTTCTCGAGCTCGCCGACCTGGTGCTGAACGTCGTTCGGTTGGGTCATGACAAACGTTTCTTGGAAGATAAGCCCCGAAAGTACGGATTCCTCCTGAATTATCACATAAATTATGAACAGCGATTGTTCAGAAAATCAGCCAGATGAGGATGCTCAGGCAAAGTAAAGAAATGGGGCAGCAAGGCGTGATTTCATCTCATTTCCATCCCTTCGAACGTCAGGAATTCCCGTTCTTTGTTTCATGTTCCGACGCCTCATTTCGGCCACCCTGCTCTTCTTGAGCGCCTCTACCTGCACGCACGGCCAGACCGATTACCCGAAAAATTACTTCTCTCCGCCCCTCGACAGCGACCTGGTGGTCGTTGGAACATTTGGAGAGATCCGGCCCGATCACTTTCATACCGGCATCGATCTCGGAACCGGTGAAATGGAAGGATGGCCGGTTAAAGCTTCCGCCGATGGTTGGATCTCCAGGATCAAAGTGGATAGCCGCGGCTTTGGTAAAGCCCTGTATATCACCCACCCGAACGGTTTTGTGACCGTTTACGGGCATCTTAAATCGTTCGAAGAGCCGGTCGCCTCTTTGGTTCGGAAGCAACAGGACAAGAACGAAGTCTACGAAGTCGAACTCTTCCCAAAGAAGAATGAATTGAAGGTAAAGAAAGGCCAGATCATTGCCCTCTCGGGAAATACAGGGAATACCTCCGGCCCCCATCTTCACTTTGAGATCCGCGACGAGGTGACCGAACAACCCATTAACCCCCTGCTATTCGGCTGGAATGTGCCTGACAACATCGCGCCGGTCCTCAAGAATCTTCGGATCTTCCCGGTACGTGAAGCGGGCATGCTCGACAAATGCGATACCGCCATCACCTATGAAATCCTCCCAACGGAAGGATTGTACATCCTCAATACGGCCGACTTCATCCAGGCATCCGGCAGCATCGCATTCGGTTTCGAGACCGTTGACCAGATCGACGGTTCAGCCGCGACCCTGGGGATCTACACAGCCGAATTCTACGTAGATGGACAACTCGCCTATCAGTGGCGGATGGACCGGCTCGACTTTGACGAGCAACGGTACGTGAACGCGCACATCGACTATCTCTCCAAAGTTCGCGATGGTTATACCATCGAACGCTGCCATCGCCTGCCCGGGAACCACTTTTCGCTCATCTACAGCGACACCAACGCGACCGGTTACAGCATCTTTGGTGACGATGCCGCTCACGATCTGAAATTCATTGCACGCGACTTCGCCGGTAACGCCTCGCAGATCGAGTTCCAGGTAATCGCCTATTCTACCCTCTTCAACAATCCTTACCTGCCTCGCCCGGAGGGCTCCGTCCTGGTTTCCAATCAGAAAGGGATCGCCGTTCACAAGGCCCATCTGGACGTGACGATTCCGAACGGTGCGGTTTTCGATAACTTCTTCTATACGGACCATGAAAGCAAGAACGAGACCCTCATCTCCTCCCAGTTTCGAATCGGGAACGATCAGGTCGCATTGGGGCTACCGATCACCGTTGCTATAAAACCCAATGTGTCTGTAGCCGACTCGCTCAAAAGCAAGGCGGTCGTCGTGCGCATGGACGACGACAAACGTCCGCTGGCACTTGCGAGCTACTGGGAAAACGATTTTGTGACCGCCCGGACTAAAAAGTTCGGGAATTATGGTGTGATGCTGGACACGGTTCCTCCGGTCGTTACCAAAGAATATGTTCCTGCCGACCTGAACACATCCCGTGGTCTCATCGTCCAGTACAAGATGAAAGATGCGTTATCCGGAATCAAATCCTACCGCGGGAAGATCGACGGCAAATGGCATTTGTTCGAGTATGATGCCAAGAATGATCTCCTGATCGCGGACATCGCCCACCTTACCCAAAACAGGGAACATCCGGTAGAAATAACCGCCACCGATCAGGTCGGAAACACGACCATCTGGAAATCAGCCTTCTGGTATTGATCCAAGGCACGAAAAAAATTGGCAAAAAAAGGGCTATTGCTTATTTTTGCCGTCCCTTTAAGGGGGTGAGGTGCCTGAGAGGCCGAAAGGAGCAGTTTGCTAAACTGTCGTACGTGTTAAAGCGTACCGTGGGTTCGAATCCCACCCTCACCGCAAGACAAGTTCCGGGTTTCGGGTTTCGGGTTTCGAGTTGTTCGGGGAAAGTATCCTTCTTCCCATTTCGATTCACCCTTCGGTTGAACGGCAACTCCAACTCCTTGACTTGAAACCCGGAATAGTTTAGTTCGGGGCGTAGCGTAGTCCGGTCATCGCGCCTGGTTTGGGACCAGGAGGTCGCAGGTTCGAATCCTGCCGCCCCGACTTCTTCCCAAAGGGAACAATTTGGTTCCGTAGCTCAACTGGATAGCTACCTGTTCCCGTAGCTCATCTGGATAGCTAATTGGTCCCGTAGCTCAACTGGATAGAGCAGCTGCCTTCTAAGCAGCCGGTTGGGCGTTCGAGTCGCCCCGGGATCACGAATCTTCGATCGTTTTTTCCAGTATAATTACCAGTTACTAGTTCCGAATCACAGACTTTTCAAAAAAGCCAGCAACGCTTCCCGATCTTCCTTGCCAAGGTTTCGAACGAAATCCACCGATCGGCTTGCTTCACCTCCGTGCCAGAGGATGGCTTCCATCAGGCTTCGCGCCCTGCCGTCATGGAGGAAGTTATTATGTCCGTTCACAACCTGCGTGAGACCGATGCCCCATAAGGGTGGGGTTCTCCACTCGCTACCGGATGCAGAATAAGTCGGCCGGTCGTCGCTCAGACCCGGCCCCATATCGTGCAACAGCAAATCCGTGTAAGGATGGATCTTTTGTCCGGAAGCTTCCGGGAAATACATATCCGTTCGCGTAGTGAAACTGGTGCGATGACAGCCGCTGCAATTAGCCGCGTTGAATAATTCCTTCCCACGACGAACCACCGGATCCGTCACATTCCTGCGCGCCGGCACGGCCAGTGTTTTTACATAGAACACCACCGAATTGAAAATGCTGTCCGGTACTTCCGGCTCATCGCTTCGTCCGTCGAATTGAGGCTGGCCATAGCTGCTTTCAACCGGGAAGACCTTGTTGGTGATCCCCATGTCTTCGTTGTATGCACCGGCTACCTGTTGTTCCAGATTGGGCGCCTCCGCTTTCCAACCGAAGCGGCCGATCGTTTGTTGCCTGGTTACCGCGTCAAAGACCCGGTTGGCATGGCCCGAGATTCCATCACCATCAAGATCCGACTCGTCTTCAAGCGCCAGCAATTCACTACCGGCAATTTGTTCCAGCAGTCCCAGGCCGTGGACCGGAGGTGCGACTCTTGGCGATAACATGAACCCTGCCGGCAAGCCGGTATAGGGCGATACCAGTGTCCAGACCGGTCTGCGCAATTGTACCGTGTCTCCATCGGCAAACACGAAAGGCGTTTCCTCCCAGATGACCTGAACACCGGCCTCCGCCGCTACGCCGAAGATCGCTTTGTCCTGTAACTGCCCGCCAAAACCCGGCGCAGCCAGGGGACCACCGTGCGGATCACTGCCCGGCACACTGGTGCGGAACAACATGCTGGTCATCGGCTCCGATTGCTGGATCGGCTTTCCACGACCATCGTTGATGTGGCAGTTGAAACAGGAATTACTGTTGTAGATGGTACCCAATCCCTGAAACAAAGGAGCTGGCGCAGCGACAAAAGTTGCTTCGAAGTGCTGGTCGCCCAGTTCGTGGAACTCTTCGCGCCATCCGGAAAGCGAGGGAAAGGCCTGTGAAAATGCTCCCACCCCTTCGGTGAAGACAGTTTGGGCGCCTCCGCTCAAACGCTCATCGAACGCTTCCTCTTCCCAGGGCTCGGCTTTCCGACAACTTCCGAGAACGGCAACGAAGCCGAATACCAGGAGCGCACCGATTAATTTCCGCCTGTCCACGCTACTCATCGAACGATGTTCTGTTGGAGGTACGGTAACATCTGATCTTCCAACGTGGTCTTGAGGGTATTGATCTGATCGATGGCCAACTGAACCTGGGTCGGTTGGGAAATGATCGCTTCGCCGAACGGAACTGTGATCGCATTCAATGATGCGATCGCCTGGTCGATCTGGGACGTGATCGTATTGTGCAGCGAAAGGTTGTTCGCCTGTAGATAATCCTGCAACCCCTTGCCGTCGGCGTTGAAATCACCACGGTAGACATTTCGAACACCGATCATGTTATTGGTGAAATCGATCAGGCTGTTGTTGCTGTATGGCGATTCTTCCAGACTGGGATCCTGTGCCAGGAACGGTTCCGCGATCTTCCCGTTGGCGACTTCGTCGCAGATTCCGGTGATGCCGTTCACCAATTCCTCGAATGCGGCACGTCGGGAAGCATAGACCGTACTGCCGCTTCCCGCACTGGAAAAGACCTCACCGTAATTACCCGATTGAGAAGCGTCCCAACTGGAACGCAGGGCTGTGCCTTTGTCTTTCAGGTCGGCTGTCAAAGCGACCAGGAATTCCAACTCACGCGTAGTGAACTGACCTGCCTGCTTATCGCCATTGGTACCCCACAACAGATACTCGGCCGGATGATAGCCTTTCAATTCATCGCCCAATGCATGAATGTTGGCCGGAGTGAAATCCAGCGTAGAGGATAACAATGAATCGAGGGAAAGGTAATCGACCGGCCAGGTATCGGTTGAAGGATCAATATTCTCGGTAGAGACAGGTCCGAAAAGAAAAGCTTCGCTCTTTTCCCAGGCGGCCCGTGCTGCCCGCCAGGCGGATCGTGCGGCTGTCAGATTCGTTGCATCCGTGGTCTGCTGCAACGCCAGCGCGTCGGTATGCAGTTGGTCGAGCAATTGCTCCAACTCGTTGTAATTCGCACGAGCGACATGACTGGAAAAATCCGACAGGATGGCGGACTCCAATTGTTCGTTCGTCATCCCGGAGTCTCCGGGTGTTGTATCATCGCTTTTCTTGCAGGAGCCCAGCAGGCCCAGCAAAACGATAGCAGGGAGGAAATATCGTTTCACGGTTTGGGGGTGGTTAGGAATTGAACTGTATCGTATAATGGTCGGTATGCTCGGTAACGGGGAATTGCTTCAGTCGGCGGATCGCCGGACCAGCCTTCACATCTCCGCTCAGCGAAAAGGAACTGCCGTGCAGGTTGCAGTACAGGCCCGAGTTGGTTGCCACGAGGCGGGTATCTTCATGCGTACACTGCAACAAGAGCGCGGTAGCCGTTTGTCCGGGTTGACGGACCAGCAAGATGTCATAAACCTGCTGGGGTACCCGTACGATCTTCAGGTGCTCCTCCGGTTCAAAGGAACTGAACGGAACATCTATGGAACCTCCGGAAATACCGGTCTCCAGAATGCGAATGGACGAACACGACTGCAGGCTGGCAAGCACGGCCGTCAGGCCCGCGAACTGCGCGCAGGCGAGACAGGAGGTCTTGATGAAGTTCCGGCGACTGCTCATATCAGAAACTGTAGGCCAGCCCGAGTTGCAGGAAATCGTTGACCCGTTCGATTCCCGGCGCGGTTGGAGAAGGATTAAAATTCAAGGTAGGTTCCGGCTCGCCGGAGGTGACGTGCTTCCAATCGAATTTGATGGATACCCCACCGGTCGGCTGATAGGTCAACCCCATGATCAGGAATTGCAAATGATATAGCTCATCGCGGATTCCGTTATCCGGTACACTGGCCATCTGATCCAAACCTTCGTAGCGGGAAAAGACGATCAACTGTCGCTGCTTGTTTTGTTTCTTCGAACGTTCCAGCAGGTTATACCCCGCCTCGACAAAGTAACCATACATCGAGCTGGCCACATTCTTCGCGAATGCGGTATTCAAACGATCTGCATCCGGTACGGAGACCGTAGAAGCGAGGGCTTTGATCGTCCATCCGCTCCGGCGGTATTGAAGATTGAACTCACCCAACGCGACCGGCGTGCCGAACGGGCCACTATCGAGCCCGAGACTATCCGCCGAACGGGCCGGAAGTCCGACCGTTCCCCCATAGTAACCGCTTAGCTGGAACCTGAAGTTTCGGTAGTAATAAAGAAGCGAAGCGGTCGTTCCAAGATTGGACCCGGTGGCTCTTCTACCTTCAAAGCGGGCATCCCGAATACCATTTGAACCGCTTATTCCGGATGCATCCAAACCGTTCATGATACCGAGGCTCCAGTTCAAACCGGGGATACGGTCACTCATGCCATAGTAACCTACGCCGATCTCTCTCCAGGTAGACGGAAGAATACGCGTCTCCACTTCGTGCCGGTCGTTGCCGTTGAAGGTAGTAGGCAAATGGTTCTCGTTGATGATCCCGATGCGGGGAATGAACAAACCCGCCAGCAGGTAATGGTTCCGGTTGAGATCGAATTTCAGTACAGCCTGCTCCAGCGAGATCTCCCCTCCACTTCCGTCTACTTTCGCGTCTTCCAACTCAAGTTCGGAGAAGAACGTGATCTTCGGATTGAACCGATAACCGACGAAGAGAATGTTGCGTGTGAGATTGGCCTGCGCTGTTCCGTTGTCAGCATGATATGCATACTTGGCTTCACCGTAGGCAGATAAAATGACACTACGGCTGTTCGGCGATAGTCCAGCATTCAGCGAATCCTCCCGGGTCATGAACTGAGCAAGGGTACAATGAGAAAACCCCAATAAAAACAGAAGCAGCGCGATCGAACGATTCATTATATAGAGCTAAGGGATTAGGGAGGGCAAATATCTATTTAGAATCATTCTAAACAAGATGATGATTGTCATTTTTTCATCCTAACCATGTTATAAAATTGATTTACAGGTATTTAAATATGATGAAGTCTTCCTTTTTCAGGATTCTCACAGTCGATTTGGCTGAGAAAGCGCGGAATTCTATTTTGTATGCATTCACCATTTCCAGCTTCCCAGCTATTCAACATGTATTACCGTTTCATCCTGGCCGGCGCCATCTTCCTCCAACTATCGGCATGCAAAGCTCCCGATTCACCCGGTACTGCCGAGGAATTCTCCGAAGGAAAAAAAGAATGGATCGAGGGTAAAGACTACACCATTCTTGAACGCGTCAGGATCCGGGATGAACAGGGGTTCGGACAGCCGGTCACCGCTTACTCACTGCTGGTACCCAGGGGATGGAAAACCGAGGGTGGTATCACCTGGAGGGTCGGACACACTTGCATGCAGGAAGTGGTGAATAACCGGGTTCACTTCACTTCGGGGGATGGCGCGATTTCCATCGACTTCTTCCCTACCCGCAGTTGGGAATGGAACGACGATCCGACCATGCTGCAGGCGATGCAAAACAATGCTGCGAGTGGCTTTAAACGATGCGATTACCAGCAGCCGCTCGACGCGGGCGACTACCTCCGGAATGTGTTCCTGCATGAGATCGGAGATCCCGAGGTCGTTTCACTCAAGACGAACGAGACGCTTCAACCGTTGATGGAAGCACAGGCGAGGAAAGGCACGGAACTCCTGCGTGCAGCGGGTGTCCAGGCCGTCAATTATCGACCGACGGCTGTCATCGCAGACCTCCGGTATCCCGATGGCAGCCTCGGTAAGGCGCTGTGCTCGGTGAATCAGGTGATCAGCAGTTTCCCCAATTACCTCACCGGTGGCTACAGTGCCGGTTACCAATGCTCGTCCGAACAACGCATCCTGGTCAGGGGTTCGAAAGAAAAGATGGCCGAGGCTGAAAAGATCCTCAGCACCATGTTGTCGAGCCTCCGAATCAATCCCGAATGGCAAGCGGCCGTTCAACAAACCTTCAGCAACATCGCAAAAGTTGAACAACGCGAGAATGCCAAACGCGCGGAGATCACCCGGCAGGCCAACGAAGACATCAGTCGAATGCGGATGGAGACCTGGGAGTCCACCCAACAGAGCCAGGACCGGATCATGGAAGAATCGGGCCGGGTATTGCGCGGTGTGGAGCAATGGACCGATCCCGCTACGGGAGACAAGCTGGAACTCACTGCAGGTTACAATGAAGCCTGGAGTAAAAGCGACGGAACCTATATCCTGAGCAACGACCCCTTGTTCGATCCGAACGTCGTTTTCCAGGAAGACTGGAAAAAGCTCGGAAAACCGAATTGAAGAGCCGGCCGAGCGTACATCAACTGCCGCCACTTATCCGAAAAAGCTGCCGCCCGTTCAGTGTCCATCCCCCGTCGGAGGACACAGCAGTACATTTGAATCACCAGGTTGCAGTCACGGGCAGTTCAGCTCAATCCACCTCCAAGTTCCGTGACTCGACAGGAAACCTCGGGTCGCAGCGATGGTTTCCATTCAAACGGTGAAATTTTCTTTTTACCTGGTTTTTAGCCGGCCAAATTGGCCGGCTTTTTTCATTTCAGGCAATACCATTCCTGTCCCGAACCGGTTGGTCCGAGCGCATCATCCAAACGTGATCGTTTAGGAAGCCGATTGTTTCCCGCGACCGAGCATGAAGCCCACCGCCGCTCCGATTCCGGAAGCCCAGACGGTATTGGAAACAACATCGACTACCAATCCTACCGGCGATGTGAACAAGTTCATCATCGACATGAACGACAGGTCGACACTGAGGTAGAAGAAGAATCCTACAACAGCAGCGAGCTTCAATCCTGCCACCGGGGTATCAACACCTGTTCGATTACCCAGCCAGGCCAGCAGGAATGCAACACACAGGTTGCTGACGAACATGAGTGCCAGGTTCATCTCGCCTTCCCCTTTCATCAACCCCTCGTAGTGGATCATGTTCTTGTCCATGAAATCCGCGAGGAGAATTCCGAAAAGCAACCATCCCAATAAAAAAGCGACGACTCCGCCAACGATTGCAGCAAGTAATACTTTTGTGTTCATTGGTTTTGGGTTTTAGATCCTACTAAACTAGGATTTACTCACCATTCCACCGAATGAAATTGACAAGGGGCTTAATTCGAAAAAAAAACGCTTTTAAATAGAGCAGTCAGCCCATCTCACAATAAACCATAGCGTAAAATCGGCATCTTGTTCGCCCCACACATCGTGGAATTACACAATAAGGCTCCGGCCGATTTCCTCTGCCTGACAATTCATTTACAAACCGGAGAATAAATTTATTCCCTGGCCTTCACCATGCCCATGATCTGTTGCATGGTCCGTTGCATGCCCTCACTGGATCCATCCAGAAAGATCACATTGCCTTTTCCGTATTCCGCGAAATTCTTGATCGCCTCCGTCCACATGGAGAACAGGATCACATTCGTATCCAGATTCGCCTGCTTCATCTGCTCCGCTGCCTGGCTCATGCCGCGTGCTACTTCTTCCCGGAACAGGGCCACTCCCTGACCACGAAGCCGTGCTGCTTCGCGCTCCGCTTCCGCCGCGATCTTGATCGCATTGCCCTCCGCCTCCGCCGCTTTGGTCTTGGTGATCAACAACGCCTGGCCTTCGTTCTCCGCCGCGGCTTTGAGGTTATTGCTGGCCACCACCTTACTCATACTCTCCATAACCGCCTGATCGAAGGTGATGTCGTTGATCTGAAGATCCTGCAAATGATACCCCCACTCTTCCAGCGTATGATCGATGCCGGCTTTTACGTATTCAACGATCTCGCGACGCTGACCCAGGATCTCCGCCTGCTTCTTGGTTGCCACGTACGAACGGATATTGCCTTCGATCGTCCGCACCATCGCCTGCATCAGGTCCTTCTCACTGATGAACTTGAACGCCACTTTCTTGATCGTCTCCTCGTTGGAATCCATGACCGAATAGAGCAACATGCTCTTGAAATAGACATTCGCCTGATCCGCGGTAACGGCCTGAAACTCCATCTCCACCGAACGGTTCTGGATGCTGACGCGGCGATACACCTTTTCAATGATCGGAATCTTGAACCGCAAACCCGGCGCGAGAATGCGTTGATACTTACCGAACAGGGTGATGACGGCAATCGTACCCTGATTGACGGTCAGCAGTCCGGAAAAAACGATGATGGCACCGAAGAAGATAAACACAATGGAACCGATTGGCATAGTCGTGGATTTAGCTGGGTAAAGTTATCACAAACCGGCTGAGTCCGGATAAAGTTGAAGAAATCGTTTTACGACCTTCCATCCGGCAGTACTGCTCCCCGCAAAGCTTACCTTTGGTTTCGATGCCGTTGACCACCGTCGAATTCGAAGTGTTTCGATCGGGCGCCCGTAACTACAGGCGAAAACCGCTCGCTACCCGATTGGAATTTCTGAAGGCGCTGGAAGGTTGGATCCTCGGAAATCTCCCGGATATCCGGAGGGCGCTTTCCGACGACCTTGGTAAACCGGCAATGGAGAGCGACCTGACCGAAGCATACGGAGTACTGGGTGAGATCCGGCATGCAAGGTCCCGCTTGCCCGAATGGATGGCCGATCAACCGGTGGGTACGCCACTCTCCATGATCGGGACACGTGCCTGGAGTTGTCAGGAACCGAAAGGGGTTTGTTTATTGATCGGCCCGTGGAACTTCCCATTCCT